>Ga0187833_10002678_pt1 | contig 18843 bp, 16 predicted proteins | sample ETNtaG_37_FD_167968 | JGI IMG/M metagenome (GOLD analysis project Ga0187833, IMG submission 167968) | Marine microbial and viral communities from oxygen minimum zone, Eastern Pacific Ocean - ETNP2014_SV_400_PacBio MetaG (Illumina Assembly) | ecosystem: Environmental > Aquatic > Marine > Hypoxic...
TCGTCTGTTTTATTGGCTATCTTTACTGGAATCCTCTATAAATGGGACTCTATCAGTAGTATCTTCAAGTTTCGTATTTAAAGGTTACGGTAAATGGTTGTTCTGTAAACTATAGGTTGGAGAGTATACCGCCGACGGATGGAGACTTGCGGAGACTGAGAACTGGCAGATTGTAAGGGGAGGGGGGAGAATAGAATTCTACGTATGGTTGATTTGGTTACGAGAAAAACGATCAGAAAAAAATAAAAGAAAAAAAAGAAAAAAAGAATTCAGCGTTAGCTGACTTCTCTTACGGTGCTGGTTGCTGTGGTTACTTCAGCCTTCATTCCTTGAAGGTTGTAGTCGCCTGCGTTAGCAACAACGGAAGTTGCCGTTCTTGTATCGCCTGCTGAGTATCCAGCTACAACAAGTGCCCAGTTACCTGCGCCTGTGTCAACTAATTCGATTAGAGCCTTTCCAGGTTCGTAATCTGCTGCACAGTCTTCAGGGTTACCTTTAGCTTCAGCGGAAGCTGCGTTTGCACAAGGTCCTCCTACAAGGATGACGTTTTGTGCTCCTACGCTGCCAACTTCTGATGCTAATTTGGTTGCACCTACATCGATTCTGCTGATGGTTACCGACTCAACTGATTCCGAAGAACCAGATGAAACTGAACCGCCTTCAGCAACAACGAATACCTGAGGTAGTCTCTGCTGCTTTGGGTACCAGATAGTTAACTGGTCAGGATCGTTGGTTGGGTTGTCCCACTTAACCTTTGCACCCATACTGGTGTATGCGTATCGAACGTTCGTTTCCTCTGAAGGGGCAACGAAGTTGATGGTGCTGGTTGAAGCTTCACCAAATGCTACTTCGCCAGAAGCTGCTGTTAGGTTCATAACCACATCATTTGGAACAACATTATCATAGTCGTTCGAGTTCGGTGTGCTTAATGTTACCAGGATGTGAGATGCGTTCAACGTGTTGTTGTTGACTACAATCTTCAGACCAGCTTCGGTGTTGATAGCAATGTTGTCGGTGTCGGTTAGGGTTGTACCGTCTCCATCCAGGTCGACTCGAATCTTAAAGTCGTTTTCTGTGTGGTCGGATGCGTTAAGAACGTTGAAGGTTGCTCCTCCAAGTTTCAACTCAGCGTCTGCTGTATCTCCAACCTGGTTGGTGAACGTCTTTTCAATTCTCTTACCTGTTCCTAGGTTGTCGAATTTAACGCTTGCCGTTTCTCCAGACTGTACCTTGTCAGCTCCCTTGTAACGAAGAGCGTAGCTTCTTCGTTCTCCATCGTCCTGGTTCACATCGGAAACAACGAAATAATCGTTTTTCGCAATGGCCTGTGATCCGTTCAAGACCAAAACGTCATTGCTGTCTCCCTGAATCAGGTTGGCTCCGCTTGCGGAGTACGCAATAGGAATGGTTGCGGAGTTTCCGTCACCGTCTACGAATACAAGATCATACTGGTCTGAACCAGAGGTCTTGATTCTGATGGTTTCGGTTTCAACGTCTTCTAAACCAGAGTACATGATGTCCCAACCTACTAATCCTTCAGGCTCGTCCATGTATTCAGATAGTTTGTGGCCAGCTGCAACGTAGTAATCGTCGTCTGCTGTCACGTTTAGCTGAATGCTGTCGATGTTGAACGTGGTGTTGTCATCGGTTCCTGTGATGATAACGTTTACGTCATCGATATCTTCGTTTCCAACTTCCATTGAATTCGAGGATGCGGTGTCAGACACTTTTGTGTCCTTCAAGAATAGCTTGTCAGCTCCGATGTAGAACTCTACAAGGTCAGGGGTTACGTCACCAGCTTCGTTAGGGATCAAATCGGTTACACCAATTTGTGTTCCATCAGATAGTGTGGTGGTTTCTCCGTCTCGTAGTGATCTGGTTGATTCTCCGTTAACGGAGAACTTTGCATAGATCGTTCCGGTGTCGGTGATTGCGGTTACGGTTACTTCGTAGTCTACGCCTGCAAGGGTGTAGGTTTTCGTTTCTCCTTCTTCTAAGCTATCTTTTGAAGCGCCGCCCATCAAAGTTAGTTCAACTGAACTTCCTGCTGCACTTGTTCTTCGTGCTTTTACGATGGTGTATTCTTGGCCCATGATGGTCAAGGTTTCGTCTTCTAGGTCTCCAAGGAAGAGTCCTGTGGTTGCTTTTGCACCCGTGCTGTCTTCAACATCGGACTTTAGCGATTGCTTGAACTCAAGAGAGTATCTAGCGATTTCTTCTGAGCTTCTTACATAGAAGAAGTCAGCTGCTACGTCGTCGTCGTTTTCTAAGAACTGCACATAACCAGATCCCTTTGTGTTGGACTTGATTAGGTTTCCGAAGTTCAGGTACTGGTTGTAGCCAGCTCTGCCTTTTTCGGTGGTAATTTCACCGTCGGCTAGACCGGATAGTTCCTGTTCGTCGATAGAGGTGGTGATGTTTCTTAGGTTTTCTCCGTCGATTATGGTATCAACGTTTTCAGCCATTTCCAATTTCTTGGATGACGTACCTACTCTCCAAACATCTCCTTCAACGGAAGCGGTTGATTTGCTTGCTCCGGATTTTTTGGTTGCTGCGAACTGTAGACTGATTGCAATGTCTGAAACACCTACAACGTCTTCTGCTGCTGCCTTGTCTCCCACGACAAGTAATCCTGAGAATTTTCCATCCTTGACGAATGGTTCTGGGTAGTCACTAAGGTCTGCTGCAAATGCACCTGCGCCTAATGTTGCGCCGATCATTGTTGCACCTGTACCAAGGGCAATGATTTTCTTTACTGCTTTTCTTAATTTCATGCTCTAAACACCTCCTAGTGTCGTCTGTTTTATTGGCTATCTTTACTGGAATCCTCTATAAATGGGACTCTATCAGTAGTATCTTCAAGTTTCGTATTTAAAGGTTACGGTAAATGGTTGTTCTGTAAACTATAGGTTGGAGAGTATCTATTTTTGAGTGTTATTTACTGACGGTGACCGTCTCAGCTAAGAAGTTGGTAGAATGCATCGAAAACGGGAGTATCTGAAGTTAAACTGAAGAATTGCATCCCTAGCTTGCCGCAGGTTGCCTCGATCTTCAGTGTATGTTGCTCCATCTGATTCATATATTGTTGACGTGTTCGTTGGCTGATATGGACTTTTTGTTTGGTTCCTGATTCGGCATCTTTTAGCTTGAAATCTCCTTGGAATTTAAGTGCCTTTTCTACGGGATCGAGGACCTGGATGACCTTTACGTCATGATTCGATATCCGGTAGAGTACCTCGGTAATCTCTTCCTGCGATATGAGAAAGTCTGAGATGAGGATGATGATTGACTTGCTGGCGATAGCTTTCTTGTATTGCATGAGTGCCTCATTCATACGAGAATGACCTTGTGCTTTGATTTTGTTGAGATGGTCTACCATCGTCATCAGATGTCCCATTCCTCGCTTTGGTTGGAATATTTTGAGAGACTCGGCAAAGGTACTAAATTGAAGCTTTTCGTTTTCCTGCGTCGCTAAATAGGCAAAGCCAATCCCCAGCTGGGCTGCGTACTCAAATTTCTTTACCTGCTTGCCGAAGTTCATGGATCCGGATTGGTCGACGATGACATGGACGGTTGCATTGCGTTCCTCTTCGTAGTTCTTAATATAGAGATCATCTGTGCGGGCGTAGACTTTCCAGTCGATTGCTCTGATGTCGTCGCCTGGAGCATAGATTCGGTGATCACGAAAGAGGATGCCTCGGCCGCCCGCGATGGATCTTCGCTGTCCGAGATAGCTGGACGTGACTCGTTTCTTAATTACTAAACTAAACTTGTCGAGCTGTTTCAAGAACTTGGTTTCAATCATTTCACTTTGCTCAAGAGTTGCTTGATTGCATCCTCTTGTGACATGCCTTTTCGTTCGGCTTCAAAGTTGAGTATGATTCTATGTCGTAATACCGGATAGGCCATGGATTCGATGTCTTCTTTGGAGACGAAGTTGCGACCTTGTATCAATGCGCGTGCCTTTGATGCTAATATTAGTCCTATCGATGCTCGCGGCGATGCACCATAGGAAATGAGTGCTTTTTCTGATCTGGTTGCCGCGATGAGATGGACCACTCTCTTTTTGAGATCATTTGAGATGGGTATCTCGCGTGTTTTCTCCTGGAGGTGGAGTAATTGCGTCTTGGTGAGGATCTTCTTTAATTTGGGTTTGTCGGACTTGGAGGTAAACATATCGATAATTTTTGACTCCTCTTCCGGATTGGGATACTCTACCTTGATTTTAATCAGGAATCGGTCTGCCTGCGCCTCGGGCAGAGGGTAGGTTCCTTCCTGGTCAATTGGGTTTTGGGTTGCTAACACGAAAAAAGGAAGATCTAGTTTGTAGGTCTTATCACCGACGGTGACTTGCTTTTCCTGCATCGCTTCTAATAATGCGGATTGTGATTTAGGTGTTGCTCGATTAATCTCGTCTGCCAGTACAATATTTGCGAAGATAGGGCCGGGTTGGAATCTGAAATTTCTTTTTCCACCCGATTCCTCGATGATGAATGTGCCTGTGATGTCGGAGGGCATCAGATCAGGAGTGTTTTGGATTCTTGAATACTTTAGATCGAGAACTTCGGATAGCGTTCTAACGGCTAGAGTTTTAGCTAATCCAGGATATCCTTCTAAGAGCGCGTTACTGTCGCAGAGAATAGCTACCATCATTTGTTCGATCAAATCTCTCTGACCTACGATGACTTTGCTCACTTCCTTGAAAAGTGAATCGAAAACCGGTTTGTAACTTTTTGTCATGGGGTACACCTCAATTTGTTATTTGTTCTATTTAAACTTTTTTATTGCCTTAATCAACACCGAGGCACGGTGCAATTATGAGTTCCATACATTGGAACCCATGCACCTCATTGGGCGTCGGTGTTGATGATTATCCCTTCGCCAACTCCTTAAAGTATTCTTTTACGAGTTTTTGGTGTTGGCTGCTGATTTTTTCCTCGAAGCTTCCAGCGGATTCCGCAAAGACTTCGTCGGGAAACGTCTCTTCGAAGTCTTGATTGGGAGGATCGTCTATAAAGGACGACACGACTTCGGTAGATGCTTGTTTGATGGTCATTTGTAGTTCTCGGGTGCCTAGTTCTGCTACGTCCTCCTCGCCGAAGATGTCGCCGCCCTCTGATTGTCCGGCTACTCCTTCTAATCCTGCGCCATCGCCGCCATCGCCGGTCGCCATGATGCTTTGGAGGCTTTGGGCGAGATCGATATCTAATGCGCCAAGATTAATGTTGTAGATGGCAACTAATAAGATACCGAAACACAGCAGGACTGATGCGAGTATTTTCCCAGATACTTTGCGTACTTTTACAAAGGATGAGACCGGTACTTTATGGAGATGATGGACTACTTCCTTCTTGAGCTCTTCCACCATTTCGTTTTCGCGATCGGCGTTGTCGGCAGCAGTAGAGAGGCGTTCGTATAATGGGGCGTACGCGGTTTCAACCATACCTAGCTTGCTTTTGGTGATGTCTTTATGAAGTACATAAATCAGATATCCGAGTGCTGCGAAGAGGGACCACCACGGATTAAGGTTGAGCAGCATGAGAATAATGTAGGTGCCCAGGAAGACCAAAATACTATTGAGAATAGTATTGAAGATGAGGACTTCGTCTAGGATGGCGTTTACTTCCTTGAGTGCCTTCTTGAATAGGTTCATCCTTAGCAAGATCCTCCTAGTCCTTCGGCAACATCTTCACATTCATTTCGTTTATCTTTCCATTCTTCGACTTCCTCTTGGAGATCATCTACTTTGTTGTCCAGTGTCACGACCTGGGCGCTCAGATCTGAGACCTGGGCGATTTTTTGAGAGAGTTCGGCTTTGGTTTGGAACAGATTTTCTTTGAGTGCGTCTCGTTCTGCAAAAAGATCATCGCGTTCATCGCGGAGATCGTCATAGAGTTTTTCTCGTCCCAATACTTGCTCCTTAGTTTTATCTAATTCTTGATTGGTTTCGGTGAGGATGGTTTTCTTTTCTAGCAGATCTTGTGTTACGTCGGTTAATTCGGCAATTTTCGTATCGTACTCGTTGCTGATGTTCCGAAACGAGGCTTCATAATAAGTTGTGAACCCCGCAAAGCTGACCACGGTGATAATGATCAGAATAAAAAATATAAAATTTACATCTCTTTTTAGTATTGCCATGCTATCATCCTCCTTTATTCTCCCTTATCCTTCGTATGATTAGATTGAGTAAGAATAGTATGAGCGCTGCAATAATCAGGGGCAGACGTGCGTTTTGTGTCTCTATTCTGGTGCGTTTGGAACTTTGGATAACGATATTTTTCATCGCTTCAATGTCATTCGGATCAAAAATGGTGCCTCCAGATATAGTTGCTAGTTCGATAAGTTGGGGGTTGATTCCTAGTTTATAATATTCTTCATAGTCGTTGACTGCGATATTCGTGTCTAAGACGCGGGCGAACCCGGTATTTTCGGGAGTGAGGGTTGCAGTATACTTTCCGGCGTCTATTTTGATGAACTCAACGCCAGCTGCCTCGGGTTGGGTCGATGAAATAATACGTACTTGGGTCGGTTTGCCGAGATAGGTGTCCTGAGCGCGAACGTCTCCATCAATATCTTTGGTGAAATCGCCGATGGCCCAGTTGACGGCTCTTGTTATCAGTTTTGAATTTGCTCTGCTCAGGAGCTGACCTGACCATTTGCTGCCATCGTCGGTTGCCAGTGCTACGATTCTTCCGAGACCGAAGCGTCCTGCAATCATTATGGAGCGGTCGTTGTCCGTTGTTACTAGCTTACGTCCGGATGATTTTGGAAGGATGAAGTTGTGGCCGGATACTTTTGCTTTTAATTCTATATTGCCTTTGGTGATCCAGTGATTGTCGTCTACAATAATGAGATTCATGTTGTCTGGACTTTCTTCTGGGGCATCGCCTACCAGGATATTTATTCGAGAGGCTTCGTCTGGTTTAAAGTAGAGTCCTCCTCCTTTTGCGGCTAGCGATTTCATGAATTGTTCGTCGGTATTGCCTCCTACACCGATCGTATGGATTCTGATTCCCTGCTCGGCCATTTCGGTTGCCTTTCGGAATGCTGAATTGGCTTGCTGGGTTACGCCATCGGAAATCAAGATAACATTCTTACTCCCTGTTCGTCCTTTAAAGAGTGATTCGGCTTTTCTTAAGCCGCCGTAGACGAGGGTGCCTCCCGTATTTCTGAGCGATGCTATTTTGTTTGAGATATTCCAGTGATTGGCGCGTGCATCTAATCGTGCAAGGACGTATCCTAGATGGTTAAATGCGACGACTCCGATGTGTGTTTCATCGGATAGGCTTTGGAGAATGTTGATGGCTAGTGCCTTCTCTACTTTTATCTTGGCGTTTTCGCTGGAACCGGAGAATTCTGCTCCGGTGCTTTCTGAAATATCGATGACCACAACGACGTTGGTGTCTGATCCTGAAGATCTCTCGCCGACGCCGACTTGGGCTGGCAGAATGGACTCGAGATAGCTTCCTTTATAATTTCCTTTGTCAAATGCATTGTCTCCTCCGACGACAATGATCCCTTTGCCGAGATCTCCGGTGTAGGCTGCGAGCGTATCTACCATGGTGTTGGTGATGGAATTGACATTAAGATTGTCAAGCAGGACTGCGTTGTACGCGGCGAGGGTGGAGGGGATGGTGCTCGCTGAGGTGACATCATAGACTCGTGCAAGTGCTTCGTGTAACGGATTTTCCTCGTTTTGAACGGACAGCAATTTGGGCCGGGGGACAGCGGTAACTGATTTGTAGAAGACGTTATTCTCTTTGAAATGATCATTTGCTCCTGGTTTGATTCTCGCTGTAATTTTGTGTGATCCTAGAGAAAATCTCCAAAGGAAGTTTCCGTCTTTATCGACGTCGACTTGAGCGCCATCTACGAACACATCTAGGGGTGCGTTGATGGATCCGACCTTGGTAACCTGGACATTGAAGTAGGCTTCGTTTCGTACAATGACTTGGGAGGGACCGCTAATGGATACGGATGCATCCTCCTTTACCGGGTTTAGTTTGAGGGTGTGGATGGTGGTGTTAAGGAGCGAGGAGAAGAGTGCTATATCACCAAGATCGCGCCCCTGATTTGATTGTCCATCGGAAATTACTAGAATATTATCGTCTCCCTTCGCATTTCTGGCGATGGCATCGCCGATGGGAGAGGATGTGCCGCGAGCGATGGTGCTGACAGTGACTGGGAAATATTGCTCTAATTGGGTTTTGATGGAGGAAGCGACGGAGCCATCAAATAACTCAAATGAGGTGGAGTTGTCTATGAGGATAGTCAGAGAGGGGTCTCCTTGTGTTGTGGTTTGTTTGATGGTGTAAGGCGTTGCAATTGCAATGAGAATGAGGAGGAAGATGAGTGATTGCAAGATGGTAAAGATAATTCTGTCTACTCTTCGCTCTGCGACGTGATTCTTTCTTTCGTCCTTCGTTTTGAAGCGCATGAAGGTTATTTGCATCGCAATTGCTAGGGCGATGATGAGGGGTATGGCATAGATCATGACTTTTGGATTGCTGAGGCAGTAGCCTTGCCAGCACAATTTATCTAACATTAGAGATCGCCTCGCCGTTTGAGGATTGCTGACTCGAGGATGAAGAGGAAGAGTGCTAGTGTCAGGAGTGGGAGCGCGAAATCGAAACGGTCGGAGGAAGTAGATTTCGTTCCGGGAAGCGTAGATTGTCCCTCGATGTTGACGGGGGGTCTACCGATGTTCGATTCATCTGGATTAAGTAGATTTACTGCTATTTTTTTGTCGTTGAATTCATAGAATCCTACTTCGTCGAGGAATAGTGTTTCGGCATTGGTGATGAAGGTGGGTGTTTTTACGATTTGTTTGCCGATGGCGATGACCTCGCCGCTCCGTTTATTGAACTCCTGGATGCTTTCGGTTCCCAATACTGTATTGATGAGATTGCTCCAGAAGATAGGATAGAAGGGATCGTTGAAGAATCCTGCTGTATTATCAATAATGCCGTAGTAGATGACGTTTCCTGCGCCTAATTTTGACGTGACTAGCATCGGGCTGTTATCGTTTCTTGTGGATGCGAGTGTAATGGTTCCGTTTTGATTATTTGCTTTCCAGTAGGTGCTGAGGGTGGAGAAGCACGGCTCATCAGCGAACGGGTCTTTGTTGAAAATCTTGCCAAGTAGGTCTGCGCAGACCGTGGTTTGAGCGTCGTTATACGATTGTAAGTTTATGGGTAGGAGCGCGGGCACCTTTTGTTTATCTATCATTTCTTTTATGGTATCGAGACCGGGTTGCGAGGTGATGATGAGGGTTCCTCCTTTTTCTACATACTTATGAATGTCACGTAAATCAGTGGGGACGAAGAGATCGGGATCGATATCATTGATAATGACGACGTCTTGCTTGAGATTGTTGACGTTGATGGTGGGTGGTTGGCGTACTACTACATTGATATCGGAACGTGCCTGGAGAGCTGATTTAATTTTACTTTTTTCTGGGTAACTTGTAATGAGGAGTATTTCGAGGTTGCCGCTGGTTGGAGTGGAGAGGTAGACTTCGTTATCCATTTCCAGATCGTCTTTGTAGTCAAGCGTTAGTGTGGATGCTCCGATCGGTGTGGAGATGATAACTTTCTCTGTTGCGAACGGTTCGAGTTCGATGGTTTTTTCGGTGGTTGTAGTTTGTTGCTTGACTTTGAGAGTGGTGGTGATTGTCTTGTCGTCGTAGCTGCGAATCGTTGCGATGGTCTCTTTGAGATCGACTTCTAATCCGACGATGCCGATGTTATTTGCGGGTTCATACACGTTGACGATGTTAACGGCATTTCCTTTGCTGGCAAGTGCTTGCTTTGCTAGGAGGATGTCGCTGCCGCCTGTTGCGATGAAGTCGCTGAGGATGGTAACGACGGCTTTCTCGTTTCCGATCAGATCATCTGCAAGTACTATTGCATCCCCTAAGTTCGTGCCTGCCGCTTTGGCCTTTGCTTTTCTCAATGCTTCAAGAGCTTCGCTTCTGCTTCCTCGTTCTACTAAGATTAGAGGGATTTCTGCGGCGAAAATGACGGTGTTCTTGAGTCCGAGCTGTTGTTTTGCTTCGTCAACGGCTTGGTCGAATCTCGTTGATCCTCCTTGTTCGGTGAGCATGCTGGCTGATCCATCTAGGACGATGACGGCGTTGTTGATTAATACGGAATGTGGGATGGTGAACCACGGTTCTGCAGCTGCGAATGCTAGTCCGAGAATTGCGAAGAGTTGGATGAAGAAGAGTAGGTTTTTTAGCCACTTTTTGAGGAATGCTGTTGCTTTGGATTTTGACTGTTGGTTCATGATAAACATTAATGATGGAATTTCTTGTTCGTAGTGTCGAGGTTTAATCAAATAGATAATGATGAAGGGGATGATTGCTGCGAGCGCATATATTCCTATCGGGTTGTCGAATACCATATTATTTAATTTTCAAATCTTTGGTTGCTACCAGATCTTTGACTGCGATTAAGGTGTTTTTTACCTGGTACCAGAAGATTTCTGACTCCTCTTCGATATTGAGTGCTCTTCTTGCCTCTCTGGGTAGCGTAACTTGGCCTTGCTTGGTTAATTTGGCCTTGCCCATGAATTTAGGTTCGTTATTATTTTTCATACTAGTAGCAATATTAATACTTTTAATAATCTCCTTTAAATAGTTTTTGCAAATTATTCTGGTACTGCTTTCTATTAGAAACATTTAAATATTTAGATAATGAGTGACTACATATGAAATATTCAGATAGAAACAGAAAAGTTGCTTTGGCTCGCTGGTCCAAAGTACATGGTAAAGAAAGAGCAAATATCCGATCCGATGCCGAATCCCTGATTAATAAGGCGGCGATATGTGGCTTTCTAGCGGGAGATGGGAGTGTAAAATTGAGAAAAGAAAAGTCAAATGTACACCATGAAATAAAATTTTTCCCGGATGATCCTGAGATGCTTGAATATTTTTGTGGTGCGATGAAACATGTGTACGGGAGGATTTTTTCAATAAAATTGAGAAACAATTTTTACTACGTGCGGCTCACCTCTCGCACCATATACGAAGATTTGATTGAACATTCAACCTTCGGTCTGTTGGATTGGAGTTTGCCCTGGAAACTTTTTAAAATTAATGGGGCTAAAGAAGCTTGGTTACGAGCTTTCTTTTCTGCAGAAGCTTATGTTGGTCCCAAATGTATTAAGATTCAGACAATAAATAAAAAGGGCATGGGTCAGGTTTCACAATTGCTTCGAGAAATGGAAATAGATCATCGGTGTTATGAATATCTGCCAAAGAATAAAAAGCATTCTCCTGTAAGCATTATCTTCATCAATAAAAAGAAGTCTCGGGAATTGTTTCGCCAGAAAATTGGATTTTGGCATTCTAAAAAATCAAACACTCTCTCAAAAACATTAGGTTTAAATAAAAAGGCGGAATTGAAAAACTAGTGCTGCGATGGCACAATCTGGTACTGCGCAAACTTTTTTATCCTCGATAAAGAAGGCGTAGGCTTGGAAAATCGTACCAGACAGCTTGTTGGCTTCGGCCTATCTTGGTTCAAATCCGAGTCGCAGCGTTATTGGTGAGGCCATATGTGGCTTCACCATTTTATTTTTACTGCTCCTATGGTGTAGTCGCGGCGACTAAGAAGCCGGTCGACATGTCGCAAAAAGTGTTATCTATGGAAAAGAAAGTGAGAAAGCAAGCTGAATCACTTCACGCTTCGTTAGGAGATTGATTTTTCATTACCTTTTTATTCTAGCAGCTGTTTTTGATGATTGTGCCACTGTCGCATAATCTGGTATTGCGGTCGCCTCGAAATCTTGAGCTTGCTCAGGACATCATCGTGAGAGCGTCTTTCCTTTGGATATCCTGGTTCGAATCCGGGCGGTGGCGTTTATTTTTTTGGGGGCTGGCGTTTTTTTCGTAAGCTATTTATAGGGCAAATGTCATGATTGAGGTATGGGGGGGTTAGGCCGCGGTTTTTTGGTAGTTTTTCTGATATTGGTTCTTGGTGCTATTACTGTGCATGCTGATGGATTGGATGATTTCCTGTCGATGGTGCTGGACGAACCTTCTGAGTATAGTATGCTTGTGGACTTGACGCTTGAAGATGAGATTCGTAGCGCTGCTTTGGAGTTGCAGAAGTCGTTGGGTGTAAAGGTGTTGTTTTTGGATCCCTCGATCGTTCCTCGTTTTGATAAGACTATCGTGGTGAGTAGTCCTCATTCTCCCTTTCTTGCTGTGTGGAATTTTACAAAGCCTTCTTTGTTGCGCATAGATACTTTTCGGGGTTTGAAGTTATTCGTAATCTCGGATCGGGCGCAGATACACCAAGGGATGCTTGCAGGGATACAACGTCGAGTGGATGTGTTGAAGACTCCGTTGCAGGAAGAGGTGCTTGTGGTTGAACAACCTGCTCCGGAAAGTCCGCTCTCTTTTATTGTGATGGTGTTCGTAGGCGTGGGGGCATTGGGGATTGTCGGGATGGGGATTGCAGAGGTTTCTCGAAAGAGGAGATTACATGATCCTCAGCTGCGATTGCGGCAATATTTTTCGATGTTGTTACAGAAAGGATATACTCGTGAGCAGCTGATGCAGTCAGTCGTTCCGGCACTGATGGATCGCGGTTGGAAAGAACATGTGATTGTTGCTACTCTTCATAGTGCACATGAACAAAAAATGCACAAGGTGCACACATGAAGAAAGGAGCTATGACGCTATCAACGACAGCGATTGTTACCATTATTTTAGCTATTGTTATTTTAGGATTGCTGATTGGATTCATTCGAGGTAATTTTTCTAAATCGGCAACTCAGTTTGAGGAGCAGGCATCTCCCCGTGGCCCTTTGTTGAGTCCCCTTCCTAGTGACCCCTTGGTTATAAAATCTTAGGCAGAATACCCCCAACTTCAGCTGGATTCATTTTGGGAGTATGTCATTTCTAAGGAGGTTGTGATTGCGGAGGCAGGAAGTACGTTTAGAGTTGATGTGGGTGCTCGAAATCCCACTAATGAGGATTGGGATCAGGCGTATCCGGTGATTACATGTTCATGAAATGGTGGGCGATAGTGATTGTGCTCGTAGTTCTGCCTTCGGTTTCTGCTAGTCCCTGTGTAGGATCTTTTTGTGATTGCCCTTTAGAAGTCACCTTCACCAGTTTTGAAGACGTCGATCCCCTCAACTGTCCTCCGGGGTGGACTTGCTCAGGTGATGCTGGCGTTGTAGAGGGGAATGATATTCGTTGTGGAGATAGTAGTAGAGCTGCAAACGCTATTGATGGAACGAAATATATCAAAGTAGGTTGTGATGGGACGACCGGTTCTATGATTAGCCCCCTATTTACCCTCCCGGTAGGAATTGATCGCATTACCTTTTTACGAGCTGGGGGGGCTGATAATGCTCACCTATCAGTCATACGTTCAAGCGATGCCTCGATTCTTTGTACAAATGTACATGGTCATGATTCCGATACTTTCGCCTCAGTTGGTTGTCTAGGATTGTCTGGGTATGAGGGGGTTGAGGTAAGTATCCTGATAGAAAATGCTCAGACAGGTGGATGGGCGAAAGTGTATGTGGATAATATTCAGCTCAAGAGTAGTTCTGGAGCGGTTTTAGCTACTCCTTGCACTGCCTGCTCTGATGATGATTTCGATGGATATGGTGCTGTGGGCAGTGATCTTTCTGAATGTGTCGATAGTCCTAGTGGTGTTGGGGTGGGAAGTGGTTCTGATGGTGATAGCTCGATTCAGCCCGTTACGCAACAGGTTGGAGATTTAACGGTACAGGTAAATGCTAAGCCCATTGCGGTTGCGGATGATGAACAGTTCGCTGCCATTGTTACGTTGCCAGATGATATTTCCTCTGGTAATCACTTGTGTCAGATTGAGATGTATTATGATGGCACTGCTTCAGGCATTACACAGGAATTTACTCTTAATGTTAAGCCATAACTTTATTTTTGAGGTTTAACAAAAGATATAAAAAGGAATTTTGATTTATTTTTTCTTATGAAGATTATTGGTCTGGATGAATGTGTACTATCTGCATTGCAGCTGTTTATTGCTGAAGGTATTCCTGAATTGCATCTTGGTTCCTATGATCGTCCTCTTGTTGTTGGTTCAGGTAATGCTGCTGCTACGGGTAGAATCATTATGGAGGGTTCTGATGCGGTGTTTGCGGATGAGGGTACGTATCGGGATAATTTGGATATTGTGGATGGTGCTATCTTGATTTCGGCATCGGGTGCTAAACATGCTCCGATTATTGCTAAGGAATTGAAGCGATTGAAAATTGAGACTCGGCTGTTGACGTGTAATACAGATGCGCCTGCTAAAACGCTCGTGCATGAGACGTTTGTGTTTCCGAAACAGGCTGAGCCGTATACCTACAATACTTCGACGTATATGAGCATGATTTTGGGAAAAACAAAAGAAGATCCTGCTGCGATTTTGGAGTTTATCAAAAAAGAGGTTGTTCCTTTGATACCTAAGGACTTTGCTTCATATTCTGCGTTCTATTTGATTGTTCCTTCTCGTTTTGATGCGATGCGAGAGATGTTGCTGACTAAATTCGATGAGTTGTTTGGGTCCGTTGTGAATGGGCGTGTTTTTACTGTGGATCAGACAAAACATGCTAAAACGGTTGTTCCTAATGACAAAGAATTATTTATTTCGTTTGGTGATTCGAATTCACAGTTTGGGAAGCATCGCTTGGACATTCCGTTGCCTGCTGATGCTTCGTATGCTGCCCTGATGGCAATTGGTTATTTCGTTATTGGTAATATTCAGAAACAGCATCCGCCGTACTTTACTGATAATATTGAGGAGTATGTTAAGCGTGCTTCAGAAATGTTTGGTTCTGAGATAAAGGCTATTGTTGAATGATTTTTGCTACTTCCTCTTGATGAATGAAAAGACTTAAATATAAAGTTGCACTTCTTCTTTTTTATGAACACCGTATTACTTGAGGACAAAGGCGTCACCGACGCTGGTTGTATTCATTCTTGGTAGTTGTGAGTCTAATTTTAGTAGTTTAAGTTTTTGTTCTTGTTTGAGTTCTTTTGTTGATATTTCTTATGGCGGTAGTAGTTTACTGGTAGAATACAAGGTTGTGGGCCTTGCGGTCCGAGTTCGATTCTCGGCTACCGCCCTTTCTGTTCCCTTGGAGGTGAGTTTATGGTAGACTCGTTAGTTAACGCTAAGGATTGTATTCATTGTCGTTCCGAAGAATGGCGGACTGCAAGAATATAGGGAAAAAGCACTTCCTAGTCTTCAGAATGTTGACTCCTCAAAAATACTTGAGGTGAGAGGGGAGGATGTCCCGTTTTGGGTAGAAGAGTTTCAGGGTAAGGGAAAGAAGGTCATTGGGTTAACGGGAGAGGATTTGTATGATGAATATTGCGCTCAACAGAGTACTGTTCCCCCTACCATTCTTGCTAGGATTCCTTGGAATGATGCTCGGGCAAAATATGGTAAGCCTGCTCTTTGTTTATTAGGTCCTAAAGATAGGAATCTTGAAGATCTTCCGAAACGCCTTACTGTTTGTATTGCGGCTAAATATAAAAATCTTGGAAAATCGTATCTTAACTTTCTTGAGCAGAATGGGTATACTTTCAAGAAAATTTATGTCAACGGGTGCGTGGAGGTAAGTTGTAAGGAAGGCATTGCTGATTTGGTCATCGACATCGTCTATACAGGAAAAACGCTAGAACAATGTGGATTGAAAGTGTATGACCTCATCGCTCAAAGTGATTTTGTTATTCTTGGTTCTCCCGTTCGGCAATCAATTGTTTTTGATATGGATGGGGTGTTGGTTGATAGTAGCGAATCGTATGGAGTAGCATCTTGCAAAACCGTTGGTCAATTTCTGAAGCGTCCTGTTGCATTACTGGAGTTTGCTGCCGTGAAGCAAAGTGGATTCAATAACGAGTGGGATTGTTGTAGGGAACTGCTGCGGAGAGAGGGTGTTGAGGTGGATTTTGAGGAAATAGTGGAAGTGTTTCAGCGTTATCTCTCTCGGGAGATCTGGAATAAAGAGCGTTTGCTTGTTAATGAAGGTACTTTGCAAAGTCTCTCTTCTAGAGCTTCATTGGGAATTGTTACGGGTAGACCACGAGATGAGGCAGTTTCTACCTTAAAAAAATATAAATTGCTTGACTATTTTGAGGTCCTTATTACTCGGGATGATCTTTCTGAGGATAGGCAGAAGCCCTGTGCTGATGGATTGACTCTCGCTCGGAAAAAGCTGGGATTGCAAGAGATAGTCTATGTTGGAGATTTGCCTGCTGATGCGATGATGGCGAAAGCTGCCAATGTTCGCTTTGTAGGGGTCAAAAGTTCTACTTTCACGTTTAAGTTGGAGGGTGCCGAACAGGTGCTTGAGGATGTAAACCAAATTCTGGATTTTTTGGAGGTAATAAAATGATAAGAAGGTATTCGATGAGGGATAAGAAGAGTCGGGCATTTCGACGTCTGTTGCTGCGGTCGCAGAATGAGTTGGAGGAGGTTAAGGTAGCGGTTAGAGCTATCATTCAAGAGGTAAGGGCTGAGGGAGATTCAGCTTTGGTTCGCTATGCACAGAAATTTGATGATGCAGCTTTTCAGAAGAGTATGCTGTGTGTTGATGCGCAAGAGATTGAGAAAGCGTACGAAAATATTCTTCCAGAGGTTCTTTCTGCAATCAGGGAGCAGATTCGGTATGCGCAGCGGTTCCACGAGAGGCAGCGATCTGCCATCCAGGATTGGGAAGGTACTACTGGCGAGGGCATTGTTGTTGGAGAGAAATGGACTGCGATAGAGGCGGTTGGACTGTATATTCCTGGTGGGAAGAATCCGTTTCCCACGGTTGCACAAATACTAGCAGTTCCTGCGGTGCTGGCAGGTAGTGGTAGAATTGTTGCTGCAATCTCTCCAAAAGGAAATCAGTATGAGACGCTTGTTGCGTTAGCTGAGTGTGGCGTTACGGAGATCTATCGTATGAGCGGTGCTCAGGCGATTGCTGCGCTTGCATATGGAACTTCGACAGTTAAACCCGTTGAACTGATTGCTGGACCGGGAAGTCCGTGGGTGACTGCTGCAAAGATTCTCTGTCAGGAGCGGGTTGCTATTGATATGCCTGCAGGTCCGAGTGAGGCCGTCATTATTGCTGATGGGGGTTTATCTAAAGGTGTTGATCTTCAGAAAAAAGCTGAGTATTGTGCTGCCGACATCCTGGCTCGGGCAGAACACGGACCTGATTCTGCTGCGGTGCTGGTGACGACTTCAGGGAAGCTTGCTCGCCTTACTCAAGAGGAGATTAAGAAACAGTTTGAGCTGCTTTCCCGGAAAGAGTATCTTCAAAGTGCTTTGAAAAATTATTGCGGTATCCTGCTCGTTGATACGCTGGATGAGGCTGTTGAGTTCACTAACTCGTATGCTCCTGAGCACCTGGAGATTCTTACTGAGAATCCACGTCTCGTCTTAGAACAGATAACAAATGCTGGCAGTGTTTTTTTGGGGATGTATAATCCTGTTGCCTTAGGAGACTATGCGTCTGGAGTTAATCACATCCTGCCCGCGAGTGGGTGGGCTAAAAGGACTTCAGCAGTTGGAGTTTGGACATTTATGAAGCGTGTTCAGTATTCGGATGTGAGTAAGATGGGGTTGCGGAAGTTGCAACCGATTGTGAATAGGATAGCGGATGTAGAGGGACTGGATGCTCACAGGGCATCTGTCGATCGGAGGTTGAAATGATAGAAGAAAAAAGAACAACAAGGGAATCAGAGGTGGTGGTTCAGGTAGATGAATTGCCGCGGAGAGAGTTCAAGATAGATACGGGACTGCAATTTTTGAACCACATGATTGAAACTATTGCGTGGAGAGCTTGCATGAACATGGATGTAGCTGTTGCTATGACTAACTTCAAACTTGAGCACGTTATTGCTGAAGATAGTGGGTTAGTTTTAGGTAGGGCCCTTGCTCGACTTTTTGAACAGAAACTTCCCAAGGGGGTTCGAGGAAGTGGATATAGCGTTGCTGCTCTTGATGAAGCTTTATCTGTCGTTTGTGTGAGTTTTGAGGGTCGTAGTAACTCGTTCGTGGACTTGAAGGGTAAGAAAGCCTTTGTTCGGAATGTCGAGGATATGAAGGGATGTGATTTGCAGAATTTCATTGAAGGGTTGGCACAGGGAATGCAGGCTACGATTCAGGTTAAGGTGTTGGAGGGCTATGATCCGCACCACATCTGGGAAACCGTGTTCAGAGCGCTTGGAGAGGCCATCAGGGATTGCTTTCGGGATACTCCTTGGAGGAAGAATGCGATTGCGGGAGTAAAGGGGATCTTACGATGATAGCGATAATAGACTGCGGGATAGGGAATGTGCAAAGTGTGAAGAATGCACTAGATTGTCTTGGAGTGGAATCGGTCATCACTTCCTCTGCATCGAATATAGGTGCCGCAGATAGGGTTGTATTACCTGGCGTAGGTGCATTCGGAGCGATGATGGAGGCTTTGCGTGAAAAGGGGTTGATTGAGGTATTGAAGGATTATTTATCCTCAGGTAAGCCCTTTCTTGGCATCTGCCTTGGAATGCAGGCGTTGTTTGAAACAAGTGAGGAGAGTCCAGGAGTTTCTGGGCTCGGGGTGTTGAAGGGTTCTGTCCAGAAATTCAATCTTGGAAAGGTTCCTCAGATGGGATGGAATACCATATTGCCTTGCCCTCCCAGCTTGCTGGCGAAGGGATACGGTTATTTTGCTAACTCATATTATGTGGTTCCTGCTGATCCAGCTATTGTTACTGCAACTTCGGAGTATGGTTGTTCGTTTGCGTGTACGGTTGAATCTGGTAGTATTACTGCAGTTCAATTCCACCCAGAAAAGTCTGGTGACTATGGGCTA
>Ga0187833_10002679_pt1 | contig 18842 bp, 26 predicted proteins | sample ETNtaG_37_FD_167968 | JGI IMG/M metagenome (GOLD analysis project Ga0187833, IMG submission 167968) | Marine microbial and viral communities from oxygen minimum zone, Eastern Pacific Ocean - ETNP2014_SV_400_PacBio MetaG (Illumina Assembly) | ecosystem: Environmental > Aquatic > Marine > Hypoxic...
TTTTAATGGAAGTTCCTTTTAGTACACCAATTGTTGCTTCTCTTTTATCTATTACAATTAAACCGTAAGTTGTTGAGTCTTCAACCATATCTTGTAATGGATCAAGAACAAAAGTTTGATCACATCTATACATTCTTAATTTTAATGGTTGTGGTGGTTCTATGGAAAATACTTGTAGGTCTGTTTGAGATTCTTTTTTTGAAATATTCCCAGAGAAAACAGCTAAGCCGTTTGGTGGTGTTTTTTTAAATAATCTTAGATGTCTAATCATCTTTTCTAAAGAATCAATAACTCTGTTTCTTGTATTTTTATCTTTGATATTAGAAGCTGTTCCTTGTTCTTGTGATAAGTGATGAATGATTTTTATTATATCATAACCTGTTGGAATATAAACTGTTACTAGTTCTGTATGTCTACCCCTAATAGAAACTAGGTCTTTTATGAATTTCTTAAATTTGTATTTTTCCTTGATATTCATTTTAAATCATTAATAAAATTGGGATTACCGAATTATTTCCTTTTTCCTTTATAATCTCTCTTATTTTATTAAGTCTTTTTATGTTTAAAAAGTATTTCCAGCCATGTGTTTTTTTCTTTTTATTACAAATATTTTGGTTAATTAAAGCATTTAAAACTGTTTCTACTTTGTCTAAAAGTTCATTAGGAATTCCTCTTTTTAAATTATCTAGATATAAAGATCCTTTGCCGAAGCAAGTTTCATCATAAAGTTTTTTAATTAAAGTTCTGCTTAATAAAATATATTCACTCTTTTTTACTTTAACCATGACAATTATATGTTTTTAATTTATTTAAATATTTAGTTAGGATATTGGCTCTTAAGGTACAAAAAAGAAACCTTTATATACTAAGTAATATTGTAAAAATATATGGTATCAGCTTTTTTAAAATTACAAGGAAATACTGTAAAAAATAGAATATGGAGTTTTTTAATAGTTCATTCTGAATTTGATTATTCTATGAAAGATATAGCTAGGTTTTCAGATGTAAGTTATAGTGCTTTAAAAGAGGTATGGAAAGAGTTTGTTAAAAGAGAGATTGTTGTTCATACAAGGGATGTTGGAAAGGCTAAGATGTACAAATTGAATAGAGAAAATATATTAGTTGAGAAGTTTATTGATTATTATTGGAGTGTAGTTGATTTGGAAGTTGAAAAAGAGGAAATGATATCTGTTAAGAATTAGATTATTTCAATATTAAACTTACCAAAATTAATTTCTGCATTTGTAACTGCTTTTAGATCTTCTAGAATTGGTTTTAATAATTTTTCATCTTTTTTATCTAAAGTTAGGTTTATTGGAGTTTTTAAAGATAAATTATTTTGAGTTTTAAGTTTTCTTACTTTAGAAATAATTTCTATTGTTTTATCTCCTACTTGTTCTGATTTTTTATCTGTTAAAGTTTTATTAAATTCTGGCCATGAAGAGATATGGATTGATTTAGTTTTTTCTTTTTTTGCATAGTAGTGTTGGTATATTTCTTCTGTTATAAATGGAGTTATTGGTGCTAATAATTTTAAAATTGTTAGTAATGAAATATGTAATGTGTATTGTGCTGATATTTTTTGTTGGTTTCCTCTTTTATCTGGGTTGTATATTCTATCTTTTATAATCTCTAAATAATAATCGCAAAACGTATTCCAAAAAAAGTTTTCTGTTTCTATTCTTGTTTTTGAATATTCATATTTGTCAAAGGATTCTGTACATTCTTTTATTAGTTTATTTAATTTTGTTAATAACCATAAATCAAAAGTTTCTAATTTTTTAGGTTTTTGTAATTTATAATTTTCTAGATGAGAATATGAAAATTTAGAAGCATTCCATAATTTATTTAATAATTTTTTAGCTGCTATTAGTTCTTTTTCTGGAAAAGATAAATCTTCTCCTAATTTAGATGTTGCAGATAGATATCTTAATGCGTCTGCTCCATTATTATTTATGATTTCTTGTATGGAGATATCATTTCCTTTAGACTTAGACATTTTCTTTCCATCTCTCCCTAAAATCCACCCATTGATGAATAATTCATCCCAAGGATTAATTTTATGATGTAATTGAGATTTTACAATTGTATTAAAATCCCAGAAAGTTATTATATCATGTCCATTTCTTCTTATGTTCATTGGTTTATTTTTTATTTTTTTATACATTTTTGTTTTTGATAATGAATCTTTAATAATATCTGGAGTTAGAGCAGAAGTTGCCCATGTGTTCATAACATCTTTTTCAGGAATAAAATCTTTTGATTTACATTTTGGACATTGTTTAGTTGGTGGTTTATCATCTAGTGGGTCAACAGGTAAATCTTTTTCTTTAGCTAAGATAACTTCATCGCACTCTTTACAATACCAAACTGGAAATGGAATTCCAAAAGGAATTTGCCTTGATATACACCAATCCCATTTTAATCCTTTAATCCAATTATCATATCTATTTCTCATATGAGAAGGGTACCATTTTACTTGTTTACCCCATTTTAACATTTGAGTTTTTAAATCAAGATATTTTACAAACCATTGTTTACTTTTTATAATTTCTACTTCAGTCCCACATCTTTCATGGGTATTTACTGCGTGTCTTGTTTTATCTTGTTTGATTAGGAGTTTTGCTTTTTTTAAATCTTCGATAATTTCTTTTCTTGCATTTTTAATAGTCATGCCTTCATATTTTCCAGCTAAATGAGTTAATCTTCCATCTTTAGTTATTGATGTTTTAATTTCTAAGTTATGTGTTTTTTGCCATTCCATGTCTGTTTGGTCTCCAAAAGTACAACACATAACTATTCCTGTTCCTTTTTCAGGATCTGCTTTAGGATCTTCTAAAATTGGAACTTCAAAATTAAATAAAGGGACTTTTGCTTTTTTATTTTTTAAATTTTTAAATCTTTTATCTGATGGATGATAAAAAATAGCTACACAAGAAGATAATAATTCTGGTCTTGTTGTAGATATAATTAAATCTTTTTTATTTACTTTGAAAACTATATCATTAAATTCTGAATCAAATTCTTGATCTTCTAATTCAACTTGAGCTATGGTTGTTTGACATTTTGTACACCACAAAGATGGAGAATCAGTTCTATATTCTCTTCCTTGATTGTATAAATCTATAAATGATTTTTGAGATATTCTTCTTGAATTTTTATCTATGGTCGAATAGAATAATTTCCAATCTGCAGATATACCAAGTCTTTTTGCATCTTCTAAAAATGAAGGTATGAATTCTTCATTAATTGTTTTATTACATAATTCAATAAATTCTTCTCTTTTCATATCTTTAGAACTAACATTTTTTTCTTTTTCAACTAATCTTAGAGTAGGTAATCCATTATTGTCTGTTCCAAATGGGTTTAGAACTTCAAAACCTTTCATTCTCTTGTATCTTACAAAAAAATCTTGTTGAGAATCTCCAAAAGCATGGCCCATATGTAGTCTTCCAGAAATTGTTGGTGGAGGAGTATCTACTGAAAATATCTCTTTGTTAGTATTTGGGTTGAACTTGTAGAGTTTATGTTTTTCCCAAGAATCTTGCCATTTCTTTTCTGTTTCTTGTGGATTGTATTGTTTTTTCATGTTAAAATGAGTTAAAAAGAAAGTATTTAAATTTTTGGTTAGAAAGAAATTATTCTTTTAAAATGAAGTCTAATCTCTCTTTTTTGTATAGAGTATCAAAATTGATATAGTGAGCAAAATTTTTTAAAGAATCTTTCTTTTTTATTTTAAGTCTTACGGGTCTTGTTTTTATGCCATCTTTTCTATGACTTCTTGCATTATCTAAAAATGGATTTGTAGATTTTATATTAAAATATTTATCTAAATTTTCTTTTATTTCTTGAAAAAAATCAATTCCATCTTCTATTATTTTAGTATTTTTATACATTTGAATTTCTATATATTTACTTTTCATATCTATTGTGCCTTCACAATCAAATAACCTTCTTACAAAACTTGCAAAAAAAACTTTATTTGAGAGGATCCATTTTGGTATTAAGAATTTTTTAAGAACTTTAGCTCCAGTTGGAACTCCGAAAAGATATAATGCTCTTGCAATAGGTTTACAATTCACACCATAATTAAAAGTACCATATTTATTGGTAGTACATTTCCTAATTTTTCCTTTAACTTTAAAAACATCAAAGAAAATTTTTTCAAATCTTTTTAATTCTTTTTTTGATTTTGAAGTATAATCTAATCTGAGATAAGGTTTTCCTTGTAAATGTCCATCTCCCATGAGATCTCCAACTATTCCTGCTAAATTTGATGAGGGTTTTATGGGAAATATAGATTTATGTCTTTCTAGAGCTTTTAATCCAGCTTCTTTAGATTTGTATGTTTTTAATAATTCTTTAATTCCAATTTCCATTTTTTAATCCTTTGCTTGTTTTTTATGTTAATTTTATCAGTTTAAATATTCTAAAACCAAAAATCTTTTAAAACCCAGTTTCAACCATATTTTAGACTGAGTCCTATGGGAATCTTGTAGGATTTTTCCTTAAGACCAGATCGGTAGCTCAGTCTGGGAGAGCATTGTTTAAGCAATCTTAGACTAGACTGAAGATCTAGTGGTCGTGGGTTCAAATCCCACTCGTCCCATTTAATATTTATATTTGATAAATCAAATTCTATCTTAGTTTATACTGTATTTTATTGTTTATATGCTTTGGGTACGTTTGAAAAAATGAAAAAAAGTGTTACTACTTTTGGTTGTTTTTTATATTTTTGCTTTATCAATTCTAAAGTAGTAAAAAATCGAAAGATTTATAAATACGGCATCTATACTTTTAGTTATGGCAGATGAAAAACCATCTTTGGAAGGAAGATTGAATGTTTCAATAGGAGATTTAATTCTATTACAAAGTCCTGATTATGATTGTGAAGCAGTTGGATTTGTTAACTCATTATCATATGGGTCTGTTGTGTTATCATCTGAGAATCCTTCACAAAGAGTTCCTTGGAAAGCAATGATGAAAAGTTTTTTGCATCCTTTTAGTGGAAAGAAGATTTATTATCTAACAGGATTTACAGATTATGAAGTTCTGCGGGAAGCAAATCAAGAATAACTCTTTTAATTTATAGTTTTTACAGATTCAATTTTTATATATAAATTAATATGTTAAAAATTTAAATCATTTCAAAGTTCCATAAGAAAATATATTTTTACTTAGTTTTTTCAAGATTGTTCATTTTTTTGTTTGATTTTTGTAAATTTTCAATTTTTCTTAAACTTATAGAAAAGTTTTTATATCAGTTTGATTAAATTATACTAAAGAGGTGTTTATGATATGAAAAAAAGAGGAGCAGTTGAAATTTCTTTGAGTATGATTATTATTATAATTATTGCAGTTATAGTGTTGATAAGTGGTTTAGGTTTAATAACTGGAGGTTTGAATAGTGTTAAAAATTTATGGGAAAGTGCATTAGGAAGTGCTGAAGCAGATTTACGAGAAAATCCTAGTTATGATAAACCTATAGTATGGAGTTTAGGTGATGTTGCTAATGTTGATATAGGTAAAACATATGTTATTGAAGTTGGAGTTTTAAATACACAGAATAGTAGAAAAATAGATGAGCCTTCTTTAGATTGTGTAAATCTTAATGTTGATTTTAATATGCCTACTGGTCCAAAAGAGATTGAAAGTGGAGATGTAGAAACTTGGAAAGGTACATTTAAGATTAGTGGTGTTGCTAAAGATACTTATATTTGTACTTTAGAGTTTAAGGGTATTTCTGAAGAAATTGCTATAACAACCACATAATTTATATATTCTTTCTTTTTTATTTATTAATATTAGAATAATGGGAGGAAATATATGTTAAAACTATATAATACTTTAAAGAGAAAAAAAGAAACTTTTAAACCTATAGGAAAAACTGTTGGTATTTATACATGTGGACCAAACAAGATCTAGAGTCTTGGGTAAGCCGTTTATTGGTATCAACATATAGGTAATTTAAGAAGTTATATTTTTTCTGATATTTTGAAAAGAGTTTTGAAATATAATAAATATAGTGTAAAACATGTTATGAATGTAACTGATGTAGGTCATTTAACTAGTGATGCTGATGAAGGTGAAGATAAGATGGAGAAAGCAGCTAGGAAAGAAGGTAAAAAAGCTAAAGATATAGCAAATTTCTATTTGAAAATATTTAAAGAAGATTTTAAAAAATTGAATATAACTGAACCTGATGTTTGGTGTAAAGCTACAGATTATATTAAAGAACAGATTAGCATGATTAAATTGTTAGAGAAGAAAGGTTTTACTTATGTAACTGATGATGGGGTTTATTTTGATAGTACTAAGATAAAAGATTATGGAAAATTAGCATTGTTAAAATTAGAAGGTTTACAAGAAGGTAAAAGAACAGAAGTTAGAGAAAAGAAAAATAAAACTGATTTTGCATTATGGAAGTTTTCTGAGGAAAAAGGAAAAAGACAACAAGAATGGGAAAGTAAATTTGGTTTAGGATTCCCGGGCTGGCATATTGAATGTTCGGCTATGTCTTCAAAACATTTAGGGAAGCAGTTTGATATTCATACTGGTGGGGAAGATCATATTCCTGTCCACCATACAAATGAGATTGCACAATCAGAAGCTGCATTTGATAAAAAACCATGGGTTAATTATTGGTTACATGGATCATTTTTAGTGTTTAAAGGAAAAAAAGTTAGTAAAAGTAAAGGTGGTTTGTACACAATAGATGAATTAGAGAAACAAGGTTATAATTCTTTGGTGTATAGATATTTTGTTTTAGGTGCTCATTATAGGACGCAATTAGAATTTTCCTTAGATAATTTAGAAGGTAGTAAGAATTCGTTGAATAGATTAAGGAATTTAATAATGGATTTGAAAGATGATAAGGAAATCAATAAGAAGTATTTAGGTAAGTTTGAAAAGATGATAAATGATGATTTGAATATGCCTAAGGCGATAGCTGTTTTGTGGGAATTAGTTAGGGATGAAAAAGCAAAAGGAAAATTAAGAACTATTAAGGAGATGGATAAGGTATTTGGTTTGGATTTGTTGAAAAAAGAAGAAGATATTTCTAAAGAAATTAAAGAGTTAATTGATAAAAGAGAGAAGTTTAGAGAAGAAAAAAATTGGGAAAAATCAGATGAAATAAGAGATAAATTGAATGAGAAAGGTATTATTTTAGAAGATAGTGAGAAAGGTGTTAAGTGGAGAAGGAAAGGTTTTTAAATGGTTAATTTCTTAGAATTTGTATGTCAATTTATGATAAAAAAGCTCAAGAAATAGTAGAAAAAGCAGCTGAAGCTTTGAAGAAAGTAGAAGAAGTGAAGGCACCAGAATGGGCTGAATTTGTTAAAACTGGTCCTGCTAAGGAAAGAATGCCTATAGAAAAAGATTGGTGGTATGTGAGAGCTGCGTCTGTATTAAGAAAAGTTTACTTAAATGGTCCTATTGGGGTTTCAAGGTTAAGGGTAAAATATGGGAGTAAGAAAAATAGAGGTGTTAGACCAGAAAAATTTTATAAAGGTTCTGGAAACATATTGAGAAAGATATTGCAGCAATTAGAAAAAGCTGAATTGATAAAGCAAAATGAAGGTAAGAAAGGTAGAATTGTTACAGATAAAGGAAAAAGTTTTTTAGATAAGATAAAATGAATGAAGAAATCGAGAAGCAAGTAGAATTAAAAAAACAAGTTGAGATGTTGGAAGAAACTGCTAAAAAATATTTAAGTAAAGAAGCATTGGGAAGATATGGTAATTTAAAATCAGCACATCCTGAAATTGCATTGAGAGCGATTGTTGGGATTGTGGAAGGTGTCAAGATGGGGCATGTTAAAGAAATAATCACAGATGAAAAATTTAAAGAAATATTAATTGAGATAAAAAATGGTTAGATGGTTAGGAAAAAAGTTAAGATTGGCGAAAAAAGGAAGACAGAATAGATGGGCTCCTTTTTGGACTGTTCCTAAGATATATGGAAAAAGGAAAGTTCATCCTGGAAGACATACTGCTACTAAACGAAGTTGGAGAAGAACTAAAGCGAAAGTATAATCTTTTTTAGAAAAAAAGCTTAACCAAAAAATAAAAGAAACGTTAGCGAAAGAAAAGTAAAAATGGCTGAAGAAAAAATTCATATTATACCTTTACGGAAAGAATGGTTAAAAGTTCCTAGATGGAAGAGAAGTAGGAAATCTATTAGAGCTGTTAGAGAATATTTAATTAAACATATGAAGAGTGAAGATGTTAAATTAGGGAAATATTTGAATGAATTTATTTGGGAGAGAGGTATGAAGAAACCTCTGGGTAAAGTAAAAGTTAGAGTTAGTAAGGATGGTGAAGTTGTAAGAGCAGAATTATTTGATGCTCCTGTTGAGAAAAAAGAAGAAGTTGTTAAGAAAAAAGGGTTAGTGGAGAAAATTACCAAGAAAGATAAAAAAGAGAACCTTTTAGAAAAAGATTCAGCAAAAGAAAAAGAAGAGAAAGAAAAGAAAAAACCAGAAATGAGTAAACAAGAAAAAGAATTACAAAAACAAACTGAAAAACCTAAAAAAGAAGTGAAAGAGTTAGATAAAGAGAAATCAGTTAAACTTGAAAAAGAAAATGTTATAACTGAAAGTGGGAAGAAGTAAATTTAAATAGTTTATTATTTCTTTAAAATTATGGAAAAATTACCAAATGATGTTAAAAGAAAAGTGATTGTTAAAAGAGAGAGTGAAACAGATTTAAATTTAGGTAAGTATCCAAAAGATAGAAGTGTAGAAGAATTAATTGAATTTGGTATTATAAATGTGAATAAACCTTCTGGTCCTAGTTCTCATCAAGTAAGTGATCATGTGAAAAAAATATTAAAAGTGAAAAAAGCTGGACATTCGGGAACCTTAGATCCTTTAGTTACTGGAGTATTGCCTGTTGCATTAGAAAAAGCTACTAGAATAACTAATGTTTTGTTGAAATCTGGAAAAGAGTATGTTGGAGTAATGCATTTGCATAAAGAAGTGGATGATAAAGAATTAAATAAAGTTGTTAAAGAATTTATAGGGGAAGTTGAACAATTACCTCCTGTAAGAAGTGCAGTTAAAAGGGTTAGAAGAAAAAGAAATATTTATTATTTTAAAATTTTAGAAAAAGAAGGAAGAGATGTTTTGTTTAAAGTTGGATGTCAAGCTGGAACTTATGTAAGAAGAATTTGTGATGATATTGGGAAAAAATTAGGTGTTGGAGCACATATGAGTGAATTGATAAGAACAAAAGTTAGTGGTTTTACAGAAGAAAATTGGTGTAGTTTACAAGAATTAAGTGATGCTTTTGTTTTATATGAAAATGGAGAAGAAAAAGAGATAAGAAGGTTGATTTTTAATGTTGAAAAAGGTGTAGAATTATTGCCTAAAGTCTGGTTGGTTGATGGTGCAATTGATAGTGTTTGTCATGGTGCTAATTTGAATATTCCTGGAGTTAGTAAATTAGATGAGTTTAATGAAGGAGAGGTTGTTGCTTTGATGAGTTTGAAAGATGAATTAGTTGGGTTGGGAGAAAGTAAGGTTAATAGTGACGTTATTGTAGAGAAAGAGAAAGGTATAGCAGTTAAAGTAAAAAAAGTATTTATGGAAAGGAAGACTTATAAAGTTTAAAATTAGTTAAAATGATATGGAAATAGATTTAAGATTTGATGACATTGAAGAGATGATAGCAAGAAAGTATGGTTCTGAATTAAGAGGATTAGAATATATCAAGGAAAGTCCTATCACTGGAGGTTTGTTAGAATGCTGGTATTGTCAAATTAGTAGAGATATAGCTCCTTATGGAGAATTAGAGCAAATAAGTTGTGGAATAGGCAGTGTTTAAACATAGAAATTCTCATATAATCATTCTAAAATGGTAATAAAGACTTATATATTGGTAGATATATGTTATTTTAACTTAATATAAAAATAAAATGATTAAAAAAGGAGGTGTGTGAGTGTGGCTCAAGGCAATTTAGGGAACTGGGCATTTATCGTAGGAGTAATCGTAGCGATAATAGCTGGTTTATTTGGCACTGACATCATACCATTTACTGCTTCAATATTAGTAGTATTGGGAATAGTTGTAGGATTTATGAATATAGGAACTAAGAAAAAAAGTGAGTTCTTAATCGCAGCTGTTGCTTTAATGGTAGCTGGTGCAGCTAGTTTAAGTGCACTTAATGTTTTACCAACAATAGGTGGTTGGTTAATAGGAATTGTAACTAACGTTATAGTTTTTGTTGCTCCGGCAGCATTAGTAGTGGCATTGCAAGATGTTTATAATTTAGCTGCTAAAAGCTAAGTTTTTTCTTTTTTTTATTTTTTTTGTAATACTAAAAGGTAGTTGTAAAGATTTATATAGTATATTTGCTTATTCTCTTATAATTAAAGGAGGTATAGTTAAATGGCTAGTAAAATAGGTAGTTGGGCATTTTTAATTGGTGTTGTAATCGCTATAATAGCTGGTTTAATTGGTTCTATAACTCAAACTGTTACTATTGTTTTAGTAGTTTTAGGATTGATTGTAGGATTATTGAATGTAACTGAAAAAGAAGTTACTCCATTTTTGTTAGCTTCTGTTGCTTTAGTAATTGTTGCTAGTTTAGGTGGTAGTGTTTTAGGTGTAATTGCTATACTAGGACAGATATTAAATGCTATAATGGCTTTGATTGTTCCTGCAACTATAATTGTGGCTATTAAAGAAGTTTTTAGTGTTGCTAGGAAATAATCTTTTTTTTCTTTTTTTAAATTTTTTTAGGAAAAATGTTTACTAAAAATCAAGAATATTAGAAAGTTTTTTATATAGAGTAAGAAAGGTTAAGATAATGGAAGATAAATTAATAAAAGAAAGATTAAAAAAATTAGAATTTTTAAAAAGTAAAGGGAAAAATCCTTTTGATATTTATACATACAGAGTAAATAGTAATTCTGAAAAAGTTTTAGAAGAGAATAAGAAATTAAAGAAAGAAGAAAAAACAAATAAAAAAGTTAGTTTAGCTGGAAGGATAATAACATTAAGAGGTATGGGAAAAGCTAGTTTTGCTCATATTCAGGACGAGAAAGGAAAAATACAAATTTATGTTAGAAAAGATGAAATTGGAGAAGATTATGAATTATTTAAAAATTTAGATCTTGGAGATATAATTGGGGTAGAAGGTAATGTTTTTAAAACTGGAAGAGGAGAAGTTAGTGTATGGGTTAAGAAATTAGATATTTTAAGTAAATCATTAAGACCATTGCCTGAGAAATGGCATGGTTTGAAAGATAAAGAAATAAGATATAGACAAAGATATGTTGATTTGATTGTTAATCCTGAAGTTAAAGATGTATTTATTAAAAGAAGTAAAATAATTTCTTTAATGAGGGAGTATTTAGATGAAAAAGAATTTTTAGAAGTAGAAATTCCTACTTTACAACAAGTATATGGTGGAGCAAATGCAAGACCGTTTGAAACACATTTAAATGCGTTAAATATTAAATTATTTTTAAGTATTAGTCCTGAGTTGTATTTGAAAAGATTAATTGTTGGTGGTTTGGAAAAAGTTTATACTTTGTGTAAAAATTTTAGAAATGAAGGTGTGGATAAAACGCATAATCCTGAATTTACAATGATGGAATGTTATAGCACTTACGATGATTATGAAGATGTGATGAAATTAACTGAAGAAATGGTTGAGTACATTGTTAAGAAAGTTAATGGAAGTACAAAAGTTAAGTACCAAGGAAAAACAATTGATTTTAAGGCTCCTTGGAAAAGAATTCCTATGAAAAAAGCTATTAAAACTCATTTGAAGATAGATGTTGATGAATTAGATGATAAAAAGTTGAAGGAAGTGTTGAAGAAAAATAAGATTGAATATGAAGGTGATTTTTCACGAGGATTAGCAATACAACTAATATTTGAAGAATTAGTAGAAGACAAGTTGATACAACCAACATTTGTTATTGATCATCCAAAAGAAAGTACTCCTTTGTGTAAGAAAAAAAGAGGAGATAAAGAATTAATTGAAAGATTTGAAGTTTTTATTAATGGGTGGGAATTTGCAAATGCTTATTCTGAATTAAATGACCCAATATTGCAGAAGAAATTATTAGAAGAACAAGAAGAAAAAGGAAGAGGTGGAGATGAGGAAGCACATCCAATGGATGAAGATTTTATTAGATCTTTAGAATATGGTATGCCTCCAACTGGTGGTTTAGGTATTGGTGTTGATAGGTTAGTTATGTTATTGACTAATGCAGAAAGTATAAGGGATGTAATATTATTCCCTATGATGAGACCTGAAAAATGAGATGGTTATTAATCTTAAGTTTAGTTTTAATTAGTGGTTGTAGTCAGTTAGATTGTGTTAGTGATTTGGATTGTGTGCAAGATAGTTGTTGTCATGCTTCTAGTTGTATTAATAGCGAGAATAAACCTGATTGTAGTTTGGTAGATTGTACGTTGAGTTGTGAACCTGGTACTTTAGATTGTGATCAAGGAAGTTGTAATTGTGTGAATAAGAAATGTAAAGCTGTTTTTGATTAGAAAGTTATTTAAATTTAGATTTTCTTAGAAAATAAAAAGAGGTAAAATGAGTTCGAAACGTAAAGGAACAAGATATGAAAGAGAATTGTCTCATATGTTTTGGGAAACTGGATCATGGGCTGCTGTTCGATCTGCAGGATCCGGATCTACAACATATCCTAATCCAGATCTGATTATTGGTAATGGAGAAAGAGTTTTAGCAATTGAATGTAAATCTATCAAAAATGGAACAAAATATTTGAATAATGAAGATGTGGAACAAATAAGGATATTTTCTGAAAAATTTGGTGCTGAAGCTTGGTTTGGTATAAGATTTGATCAATTGGGTTGGTTTTTTTTAGAATTAAAAGATTTAAAAAAAGGAAAGAAAGGATATTCTGTTTCTTTAGAATTAGCAAAAGAGAAAGGTTTAAATTTTGAGGGATTAATCAAGAGTAAATAGGAGAAATTATGAAAGAAGTATTATTATATGGAGGTTTAGCTGGTTTATCTACTTTATTAGGTGTTTTATTAGTTATGTATAAAAGAAAACTAGCTGAGAAGTACTCTATTTATTTTGTTTCTTTTGCTGCAGGAGTTTTGTTAGCTGTTAGTTTTTTTGAATTAATACCTGAAGGTTTAAAATTATATAATAATAGTTTACTTGTTGTTTTAGTGGGATTAATCTTATTTTATTTGATAGAAAGTTTTGTTACAATTCATGTTTGTAAGGAAGAAAAATGTGAATTACATAAAGTTGGTTGGATGAGTTTTTTGGGTTTAGGTTTCCATTCTTTGATTGATGGTGTGATAATTGGAGTTAGTTTTAATATCAATATTATGTTGGGGTTGATAACAACAATTGCTATTATAAGTCATGAGTTTCCTGAAGGTTTGATTGCTGCTTCTTTGATGTTTAGAAGTAAATTTAAGAAAGAAAAAGTGTTTTGGTATTCTTTGTTGGTTGCTTTAGCTACTCCTGTTGGTGCTGTTTTAGCTTATTTATTTTTAGGTAATGTTGGAAGTGAGGTGTTAGGAATATTGTTGAGTTTAGCTGCAGGTTCATTTTTGTATGTTGCAATGGCTAATTTAATTCCTGAATTGCATAATAATACTAATAAGATGAATTTTATTTTGATGTTAATTGGTATATTGTTTATTTATTTGTTGGGTCTGGTTTTTTAAGGAATAGTTATTGATGTTCTTTGTTTTAAATCTTCTAAGTTTAACATGTCATCTAGTTCTATTAATTTTTGTATTTTTGTATTTTCTATGTTTAGTTTGTATAATTTTGCTTTTCCTATGTCTCTTGTATGTATAATTATTTTATTTTTAATTAAATCTTCCCAAATTCTATATAAGGTTGCTCTTCCTATTTTTGAATTTTTAGCTAAGTCTGTTATTGAGAAGTCTAAATTTCTTTCTGTTAATAGAAAATCTAATGTGGATGGATTTCCAATGAATTCTATAAATAAAGATTTTTCCATGTGTTGATGTAAAATAAGGTTGTTTATATTTGTTTTTATTATAGTCTATAACAGTTAAAAAACTAAATAAATTCATTATCATTTAAATTCAAGAAAAGTTTATGAAATAATGAAATTTTATGAAGAGTATAGAAAAAGTTGAGGTGTATAGCCCATAAACATATGTCACAAAGCTACACACTGTGTATTTTTTTGAGAAAAATTTAAATAAGATTATGTTTATTCTTTATGTATGAGTGATTTAGCAAAATTATGTGAAGGGTTAAATGATGAAGTTATCGATGTAGATTTTAAAAGAATAGATTCTGTAAATCAAGTTCGTCCTGATTATGGGATTAGAGGACTTTTGGATTCTTTTTTGAGATTAATTGGTTATGATGATTTAACAGAGGCAAGAGAAAAACTTAAGATTCCTTATAGAGATCTTTGTAAAAAATAATTAAACTGGAACTTGTTGAAGTTGTTCAAACCAATCTAGAAATGTTTGTCTGTTTTCTGGAGATTCAGAATTGTAAGTCCATATTGCTAATTTTTCTTTACTATCTCTACCATATTCATTGATTGAAACATAAGATCTGTGATTTGGTGATTCTTCTTCTAAATCAAAAGTTACATTTGCTGAATCAAATTCATATTCTTCTTCTAATAATGTTTCTAATAATTGTTCTTTAAATAATTGAAAACCTGTTCTTCCACTTTGTTTTACAACTACAAGGAATCTGTTGGGTTTTCCCCCTCTTATTAAACTTTGATTAACAGTTTCAAATGTTTTGTCTGAATAATCAAATCCCATATTAAATAATCTTTGGGATCTTATAACAAATTGTGGTTCTTCGTCTTCATCGTAACTATCTGTATAATCAAAAATAACTTCTGAGAATGGTAAAATTCCTAAATCTGCACATTGAGAAAGATATGTTTCTATTCTATCTTCAGGTCTATCTGGAAATTTAAGATTATGGGCATACATATCAACAGATATAGAATAAACTGGAAAAGGTATGGTTTGAATAGCTCTTTGAATTTGTTCTTGTGTTGGTTGTTCTATTGTTTCTTTCATTTTTAAATAGGTTCTTATTGTTGTATTTAAAATTAATTAGTCTAGAATATACACTTAATCTTCTAAAATTATATAAATTATGTTAGTATAAGTAATTAAATGAGATATATTTTATTATTTTTGATAATTTTTAGTTTAGGTGTTTATGCAGAAGATTTGAAAATAGAAGGTAGAAGTGATGATGTTTTGTTTTTGGGTTTTGAATACAAAGATTTGTTTAAAGTAACTAATTTAGATCATAAAACTGGAGAAAAAGATAATATAACTGTTTATGGGAAATATAATATTTCTAATTTTAAAGAAGAAGAATTTGTTTTAAGAGAATTAAATTATTATAAAACTAGTGGAACTGGTTTGTTTAAACCTAGAGAAGAAGGAAATTATACAATATGTGGTTATATTTTAGATTCTAGTGTTAATGATAATAATAGTTTGAATGATGGAAGTTGTAAGGAAGTAAAGGTAATAGATACAAGAAGTATAAAATGTAATGTTAGTTTGTGGATTTATAGTAATAAAAATATTTATGAAAATGAAAAAGTAGAATTTTATAATTATATTAGTAATAGTAGTTTTCCTTTTATTATTGAGTACTGGATTGAAGATATATTTGGTTATGTTGCTAAGAAAAAGTATAATACTACTGTGTTGAGTAAGAAAAGATGGGCTCCTAAGGTTAAGGTTAAAGAGAAAGCGTTTTTAATTAAAAATAAATTACATGTATTATGTAATAATTCTGGTGTTGAAGAGGATAGTAAGTTGTTTGTTGTTAAGGGTAAAGAAGATGAGATAGAATTAAGTACATATGTTAAGATTTTAGATGTGAGTAAGTTAAAAGAGAATGAAGTTGGAGATGTAAAAATTGAAGTTGTTAAAGGAGATACTAGAAAATATGCTGTTACTTTAGGTTTAGGAAGTGAAAAAAGTAAGATTTATGTTCGTGATAAAGGAAATTTTACGTTTTTAGTACCTGTTATACCTAAGAAAGAAGGGAATTTTGATTTAGTTTTAGAAGGTTTGGGTAGTAAGGATAAGAAAAAGGTTGAAGTGGAAGGTTTAGAGAAAGTTGAAGTGAAAGAAATTGTTAAAGAGGTTAAAGTTTTAGAAGAAATAAAAGAGAATAATCTTTTAACTGGAAAAGTAATATATGAAAGTACGGATATTAAAGCTGGAAAATTAGGAGTTTATATGATTATATTTGCTTTAATTTTAATTGTTATATTTTTAGTTTTTAGGAAAGATTTATAAAAGAAATATTTTTAAGTTAAAGTATGATAATAAGAGCTGTAATAGAAATTGTTGGTAGTCCTAAAGAGCATGTTGAGAAGATTTTGGGATTAGTTGTTGAAAAGATTAAGAAAGAAGAATTAAAAATTCTAAGAGTTGATGCTTTTGATGCTAAAGAGGTTAAAAAATTATGGAGTTGTTTTGCTGAAGTTGAAATTGAATTTGAAACTTTGGAAAGATTTATGGGTTTTTGTTTTGATTATATGCCAAGTTCTATTGAAATTTTAGAACCTGAAGAATTGAAAGTAGAAAGTGGAAGTTTTGGAGATATACTGAATGATTTGTTAGCTAAGTTACATCAGTATGATATGTTGATAAAAGGTTTGAAAGCTGAAAATATTGTTTTGAAAAGAGATGATAAGAATTTAGAATGAAAGGTTTTTGTAACTGGTTCGCTTTGCTCACGGAAGATTTCTTTTGTTAGGATTATAAGATTTTTGCTGCACGTACTCCAATACTTGGGTCCCAATGAGTATCACGGTTGGAGCAACCCAAACTGTTGCTATAAGAAGTAGATTCGAATACTGCAACATTACAACCACGTAGAGGAGGAAACCAAGTAAACACATTATCTTTTATGCTTTGGTCGTGTAGCATCCCCCTTGTTAGTTTACTATCTTCTACTTCTGTACCTTCTCTTGGTAAAAAATAAGAATCTGCTAACCATCTATCGAAATATGTGTCTTTTGGTTCTTCTAAGTGATCTTCTAAGGGTTCAGTTACTTGTTGTAATTGTCCATCTACAAATCTATTATGGACTATGTGTAATCTTCCATCAGTTTCTTGGAAAGTTGCATCTAAAAATTCTGCTCGCTTAGGGTGTATTTGTTTTGTAACTTCATCATATGTTGCTTGTAATCTTTCTATATTTTCTATTTTATTTCCATTTTCATCATAAACTGATTCTTCATTTATTCCTTGAAGCAAAGTTAATAAAAATTCTTTGAAGTATGGAACACATAAAGTGAAATTACCTAAAAAAGTGTTTAGATATTTTGCTTGTTTGTTTGTTACACTTCCTATATATGGGGTACTATCTAATTGGGTGTGTGTATTTTGTAATGAATGTCTCACATAGGGAGGTAACTGTAGTTCTTCTTCTTGTGCTGCTCTTTCTAATTCAGAATCATAATCGTGTTCAAAACCAATTTTGTCTAGAGAAACAAGGAATGAAGGATGTTCTTGAGTTTCTGGTATTTGGATACATTGCATGATTATTGAGAATTATGGCTTATTTATAATATTTTCTATTATTTTTAGTTAAAACAGTTAAATTATTTCTTTTTAGTTTTCTTTTTTGTTGTTTTTCTCTTTTTACGTTTAGGTTTTTTCTTAAAAGATTTTTCTAGATTTTCAAATGCTTTTCCTAGTTTATTCATTGTTTCAGAAGGTTTCTTTGATGTTGGCAATACTATTGGAGCTTTAAAACTTGGAGTTAGAGGTTTGAAAGGTTTTGGTTTTCTTAATGGAATTTGTTTTCTTAAACTAGTTGGTTTTGCTAAAGGTTTTCTAAATACATCTAATGGTTTTTTGTAAGCAAATTGTTGTTTTTTTGGTTTTTTCTTGAATTTCAAAATTCCTTTTTTGTATAAGAAGAAAACTACTCCTCCTAGGACTAATAGGACAATTAAAATCCACCAAGGAAATCCTTTCTCTTCTGTTTGAGGTATGGATACACACCTATCATTTCTACATTCTTCTGTGAAACCACATTCATCATCTGAAGTACATTCAACTTCAGTCTCTCCTGATCCAGAAGATTTACATTCATTATTTATACATTCTTCATTAGTAAAACAATCACTATCTGAAGTACATTCAACTTCAGTCTCTCCTGATCCAGAAGATTTACATTCATTATTTATACATTCTTCATTAGTAAAACAATCACTATCAGAAACACATTCGGTGGTTGTAACTAATGGTTCTGTATCACAATAACCATCATTATTAACATCTTCACAACATTCGCTATCTATCCATGAACAATCTTGTACAGAACAATCATCGTTTCTACACGTATCTGAACTCTCATAATCACTACATTCTGTATTTGTTGTACAAAAGCTACATTCACCTATAAAAACATATTCTGACCAATAACAAGGACCTCCACAAGAAGAACAATCCTCTGAATTTTCTGCTTGTTCACACGAATTACAATCTAAGGCACATGATGGGTCTGATGAATCTGGACATCCTTCAAAATCAACATCACAACCAAATGGAGTATTTGGACAAAAATCTATTCCGTCACAAATGTTATCGTCATCATCATCTATTGGGCATCCTAAATTAAAAGAATCAGGATCTTTATTTACTTCACAATTTAATTCTGTATTTAGACAATTATCTAAAGAATTACATATTCCATCATTATCATCATCTAAAGCACACCCATTATCTTCTATTGGACAATTAGGGAATGTGTAAGGGCATACATCATCATTATCTGGGATACCATCATCATCTGAATCTGAACATCCTGTAATTGGATCTACTAAAGTATTTGGA
>Ga0187833_10002681_pt1 | contig 18840 bp, 21 predicted proteins | sample ETNtaG_37_FD_167968 | JGI IMG/M metagenome (GOLD analysis project Ga0187833, IMG submission 167968) | Marine microbial and viral communities from oxygen minimum zone, Eastern Pacific Ocean - ETNP2014_SV_400_PacBio MetaG (Illumina Assembly) | ecosystem: Environmental > Aquatic > Marine > Hypoxic...
GCTTCTATTACTGATATTGCCTGAAAACCGTCGGCACCGAATCCATCCGCGCCGATATCTTTGGCGAACTCCTCGGATACGGGCGCGCCACCGATGACGACCTTTACATTGTCCCTAATACCGGCGGCTTTGAGTGACTGGATGATGTCTTTCATGTGCGTCATAGTACTAGTAAGCAGGGCGGATAATCCCAAAAACTGCGGCTGCTCATTTCTTACGACATCGATGATTGTTTGGTCGTCTATATCATTGCCTAAATCTTTGACTAGGTAGCCGGCACCACGCAGTAGTATACTAACGATGTTTTTGCCTATGTCGTGCAGATCACCCTTTACCGTGGCCACTATTATCTTGCCCTTGGGTTCAACTTTGTCTTTGGCCAAGTGCGGCTCAAGTATTTCCATGGCCGCGCCCACTGCTTCTGCCGAGGCGAGCATATCAGGAATATAGTATTCCTTGGCTTCGTACTTCTGGCCTACTATATCCATTCCACTGGTCAGTCCGTTGTTTATTATCTTGTGTACGTTGATTTTCTCAGTCAAGGCTTGTGTAACAAGCTCGGTAACGGCAGGTTTGCCCTCCATACCTTCCTCCAACCCCTCGTCTTCACAGGTCATTCTGCCCTGAACGACGTTTTCTTTGATCAAGTTTAATATCTCTTCAGTCATATGCTTCCTCCGTTACTCTTTCAATAAGCCTTTTCTGTGTGCCCTTATATAACCTCTGCACATGGGGTCTCTCGCGGTGAGCATATCTGCTACTTTAATGAGCCCCATTAATTTAGTATCAAGCGGGTTGACGATGATCGCATCGAGCCCGGCGTATGCCGCCATTAACATGAAGGCACGGTTGACTATACTCCTATTCGGTAGGCCGTAAGATATATTGCTCAGGCCAACCACCGTTTTGGCGTCAGGGTAGCGCTGTTTTATCTGCGTTATAGTGTTGAGCGTGATCATGCCTTGGGATACATCCACCGATATGGGCAGAACCAATGCATCGAAGTAGATTTTGTTAGTTGTTACACCGAGCTTAACCAGTTCTCTTACGATCTGGTCACAGGCCGCCAGTCTATCTGAAACGTTGTCTGGTATTCCCGCCTCACCCATAGCCAGTGCAACCAATGATGCTTGGCGCTTAGCTGCGAGGGAGCCGATTGAAGTCAATCTTTGGCTTTCTGCGGTAACTGAATTGATGATGACATTGTCACCAGTATATCGCTCGAGTGCTGCCTGAAGCACTTTGGGATCATCGCTATCTATGACAAGAGGTTTGTCTGTGGCTTGCTGCACTGTATCCATTACCCACTGCATGGCTGCAATGGATTGTTCCTGTGAACCGTGACCTGAGCCGGCGTTTACGTCTATGTAATCCGCGCCGGCCTCTGCCTGGACTTTAGCTCTGTTTTGTATAAACTCTGTATCTCTATTATTAATGGCTATCGCAACAGACTTGGCAGTCGCATTGATATTTTCTCCGATTGTTATCATAACTACTGTACAATGCCTGGTATCTCCAAGAGAACTTTGCTCTTTACGTCTTCCGGCAAACCGTAGTCATTGTTACCTATGATTTGCTTAACCTTTGTTTTTGCTCTCTCCCAGGTGGTCTTACCTCCTTCCGCCTCCCAGTCTTCTCTTAGGTTTCTGTCGCTCAAGGAAGGCACGTAATGCTCTTTGCGCATGTGATGTCTGGTATGTTTTGAGGTAACGAAGTTGCCGCCGGGACCGACTTGCTTGATAAGATCGAAAGCCAGCGTATCCTCATTTACCTTGATACCTTCGACAGCTCTCATCACCATTCCTAGTATCTCATTATCTATAACATATTTTTCTAAACAGACGGTCATGGCGAATTCCATGAGCCCGGCTGAATCGTGAATAAAGTTAGAGCCCGCCAGTGCGCAGAGCAGGTTGGTAATTGCCGACTCGTAACCGCTTTGGGAATCCAGCACTTTTGAGTCGGTCATTCCCCCTGTTGCATAGAAGGGTAGTTTGTAGTACTGCGCTATTTGAGCGCTACCAGCGTTGGTAAGGCCCATTTCAACGGCACCAGCCAGATATTTGAGATCCCGCAAATCTGTGCTGGTAGCAACCGAGCCGAATATTACCGGCGTTCCGGGGTTGACTATCTGCGCCAGCATAATGCCCATTAGCGAGTCTACCGTCTGCATCAGCACATTTCCAGCAACGGTTGTGGGTGATGTGGCTCCGCACAGTGGCTCTGCCGGACATACCAACGGTATACCGTTTTTAGCAATTAATATCATCATATCAGCATAATGCTCGTCCAGTTTGAGAGGGCTCATACAGCACGCTATCATCGATATGATCGGACGCTTACGCAATTGTTCTTTGCCGCCTGTCAGGATCTCGGCCATTTTTATTACATTTTGTATGCCCTCAAGGGTGTAGACGCCGCCCATTATGTGTTTGCTGGTATTGTTTAGTCCGGCGTAGAAACGGTTAACGTCTATCTGGTCAACCGGCAGTTCGTTGGGATAGGTTGGTAGCAGCAGCAGGTGGATGTTATCCAGCCCGTCAACCAGCTTGGCAATATTCTTGAGGTCGCTTAGGCTGGCAAGACGTTTTTCGCCTGTGTCCGGCTCGTAAATATAAAGGGCGGTTCCGCCTGTTCCCGTATGAACACGGCTGCCGCCCAGTTGTATGTCGTTATTTTCATCAATGCTGCATAAAGTAAATTCTGAGGGGGCGTTCTCTATAAGCTCCAAAACCGTTTTCCGGGCTAAGCGCACAATACGTTTTTCTGTATCTACGGTAGCGCCGGCCTGCTTAAAATACTGCTGTGCGGCGGGGGAGTTTACCTCAAACCCTACCTCTTCGATTACCTGCATTGCGGTCTGATGAATTTTTTCTATTGCTTCATCTGATAATGGTTTATAACTACCTCCTGGCAGTCCCTTTCTGACTACACCCATTAAACTCCTATCTTCTACCTATACAATCTGCTTCATCGCAAGCCGGGCATGGATTGTAGTTTTCTATGCCTTGATCCGGGAGACCGATACCGATAATTCCAGATATGGATTTGCGTGGAAGCATAAGACATGTTTCGGTTAGCTCCACCCCTATTGGGCTTGCGTCTATAGCTTCAAACAGCTTTTCTTGTTGATCAACATCCCAGTCGCAGTACCCTGGGCTGAACCGCCTTTTGCTGGCTACAAGTCCCTGCAACTCTGCCGTGTCGGTTATTCTCTTATGTAGGAAGTTTGCTGCCTGCTCAACTGCGCTGGAACCGATGGACTCCAGTACCGTCGACTGTAGCAATAATCCGTCCTTGGCTAGGTGACCTGCCTTGTATTCAAGCTCGTCTCCGATGGTTGCCACGAATAAGGCGACCTTCTGGCATTTGCGCATGATCTGACTTATAACTCCACTATCGAAACTTACCGAACCTTCGACAAATACTCTTGTGCCCAAAACGAATTCTACATCTAATATTGTGTACGTTGTGCATGGGAAGCTGAGCTGATCGCTGATTATGATGTATTCGTCGATAAGCGATTCTATACGAGGTGGTGGTTCGCTGCCCGTATCGTAACCTAGGAATTTATATACCTGTTTTTTGTCTATTTCTATATCTATTGTTCTGGCAGTGACTAACATAACAACATACCTCTAATAACTTCTTTTTTGCATCAGACGGAAAAGGCATATTCCTGTTCCTTAATTGGAACAGAATTTATGGGGATTATTTTTGATGAAAACGAAAAACAGCTTGGGTTGTATTTAAAAGGGGTGAGTCCGTGATGGACTTTAAAGGGATTCCTTGAAAGATATCTGTAGAATATCGATGTGAGATGTTTTTAGCTTTAAGGAAAGGAACTGTCCACCTATATGAGACGAAGGCGGATATCTACGGATGGAAACCCCCGTATATATTGTCTTTCTTCGTCAGATCAAACCGTGTCCTCCTTTTTAGCTTTGAACTCCTTTCATGGAACCGCAGCTAGGTAGTCATAATACTATAAAATGGCTAATCTGTCCAGTGCCCACACTGCCAGCGACGGACTACTGCTAGTTAATTGATTGATATTCCATCTTAGTTTTACACAAGGCGGTTATTGCTTGCAAAACGCTTTACAACAGCTGTGGACAGGTCTATGCGGCTAAAGAGTAACGAATGTGTTTTGTGGTTGGTAGCGGCTTAACTTGCGATTCAATATAATGTTATGTTTAGTGTTTTGTCAATATACCTAGACTGGTACGTGTAAGTTTGTGATTACAGCAGAGGTTTTACCATCTCATCAACGTATTTGGCTATGGCCGGCGATGCTGTAAGGCCTGGCGACTCGATACCGATAAGATTTATCAGCCCCGGTAGCCCCCTAGCGCTTTCCTCTTGTATAATGAAATCTCTATATTCCTCGCCAGGCCCCTGAAGCTTTGGCCTCATTCCGGCCATCTCCGGTTCTAAATCCTTGTATTCTATGAATGACAGAAACGTCTTTGCTGAATCAAAAAACATCTGCTTTTTACTAGCGTCTACGCTGTACTCTATATAATTTACGTACTCCACGCTTGGTCCCAGCCGCATCCGTCCGTCCAGCGACAGTGTAACGTGCACGCCCAGTCCGGTGGTTTTTGCCGGTGGCACCGGGTATATTAGCCGACTCACCAGCTTGTTTTTGCCGTTGCCCACGCTGAAATACTCGCCCTTGCAATAATGCAGCCTGTATCCCGCTTCGTCAACATCAATTCCGGTAAGTGCCGCCACTTTATCCGAGAAAAGCCCGGCGCAGTTTATCAGTACCCGCGTATCGAATGCGAATACTTCGTTGTTGTTTGACGCCGTTATCCTGTATCCGTCCGCTGTTTTCTGTATTGCCGTAACTTCAGTGCGGTAGGCGATGTGGGCGTCGTTTCTGGTGGCGATAGCTATTAAGCACTGCATGAGGCTATGTGTATCAACTATGCCGGTGGTTGGACAATGCAGCGCTGCTACAGCCTCTATATTTGGCTCCATCTTTTTGACATCGGTTTTGGATATAATTTTGAGACCGGGTGTGCCGTTGGTCTGCCCTTTAGCCAGCAATGATTCGAGTTCGCCGATCTGTTCATCGCAGGTGGCCACCACCAGTTTGCCTAGGTTTTTCTGCTCTACGCCGTACTCTTTGCATAAGTGGTATAGCATCGCATTTCCCTCAACACAGGTTGCGGCTTTGAGCGAGTTTGCTGGATAGTAGATACCGGAGTGTATAACCTCGCTATTGCGGCTGCTGGTCTCCTGACCGAACGTGTCGTTTTTTTCGAGGACGTATACCTGCTTATTGCTCTTTGACATCAGGGCGGCGATGGCCAGCCCCACCACACCGGCGCCTATAACGGTGATGTCAGCCTCATATGACATAAATGAATCTCTCCTCGTGAGTAATCAATTATTTAATATAACATAAATGTTAACTGCGATTTTGACCAATTTACCAAGGGGACTTGACAGTCTTGAGTTAATGATATATTCTACGTTCCTACAAGGAGGTGGACTAATGGAAGCATATTGCATGAAGTGTCGCGCCAAGAGGGAAGTGAGTAATGCAAAGCAGATTACCATGAAAAACGGTAAGCCTGCGACACAGGGTGTGTGCCCGTCCTGCGGTACCAAAATGTTCCGTATCGGCAAAGGCTAGTAAAGACAAAAACCAAATAGCCTAAAAGTATGGAAGAAGTGGCTTTTCCACCTTCTTCAATTGGTACTTTGGTGAAAATAAGGAGCTTATTAAAGCTCCTTATTTTATTATTGCTCGACCACAGATGCTACTCGGTTTCCTCATTTATCCAGTTCAGATAATCCGGATTACCTCCTATTATCGGCAGCGCAATTATCTCCGGCGCATCGTAGCTGTGAGCCGATTTCACCATGCTCACGACATCGTTGAGTAGTGAGATCTTTGTTTTTAGTATAAGCAGACCTTCGTTTTCAGATTCCAGCTTTCCCCGCCACCGAAATATCGAACTAACCATGGGCACTATATTGGCGCAGGCGACTTTTTTCTGCTCGAGCAGTAAGTTGGCGATGGTCTTAGCTTCTTGCTCATCTGCGGTGGTGATAAATACGACTATTTCGCTTGGCTCTTTCATTGTTCCTAAAGCCTACTTACTATCGTCGGTTATTCTCCAGGAGTGCGAGTAGACGTTCATCCGGGTGCCCCTGACGAAGCCGACAAGCGTTATTCCTAAATCGATTGCTAGTTTTACGCCGACACTGGTAGGTGCTGACCTTGAAATCAGTATCGGAATATTCCTTTTCAGTACCTTGAGCAGTATTTCCGAGGATATTCTGCCGCTGGTCAGAATGATATGGTCGCTCATTGATATATCGCTTAGCACGCACTGGCCGATTATTTTATCGATGGCGTTGTGCCGTCCGATGTCCACCTTGAAATTGAGTATCTCATCTTTATTGCATAGAGCGGCGCTGTGAACCCCTCCGGTTTCCTTGAAAATTAAGGACTTGTTCTGGAATTGTTTTACCAATACAAAAACTTCATGGGGCGTTATCTTTATGTCTGATGTTACTTCGGCAACCGTTTGTGCGTCTGCCAGGCTGTACAGTGATGCGCCGCGTCCGCAACCGGAGGTGATGAGGCGCTTAAATGGAATATCACTTTCCATCTGGGTATCCGATACGGTTTCTACGCGTACAATACCCTTTTGATCGTCGACCGATACTTTTTTGAGCTCATTTTTATCACTTAGCAGACCTTCTGAGAAAAGATAGCCTACCGCTAGATATTTGAGATCGATGGGTGAGCATAGCAGTGTAACCAGCTCCTGATTATTGAAGGTGATGGTAATAGGAGCCTCTTTGATGACTATATCCTCCATCGCCTCCACGCTGTTATTGGTATACCGCTGTATGCCCAGCTTTTCTACGTGTTCCATGCTACTTAATATGCCGATCCTCCCATTATGGCTTCAAGAACGTTTTATTAGCGGTGACATTGACCTCAGTCTTTGAACGATCTTGGGCAAAATATCCAGAACGCGCTTGATTTCTTCCTCGGTAGTCATCCTGCCTAGCGAAAATCTTATTGTACTGCGCGCCTGATCGTGAGGCACTCCCAAAGCAAGCATGACATGCGATGGGTCCAGACTTGACGAAGTGCATGCCGAACCGCTTGAGGCACATATTCCCTCTATATCTAGGTTGAGAAGGATAGATTCTCCCTCAACATAGTCGATGCGCATATTGACGTTGTTGGGAAGCCGTTTAGTCGGATGACCCGTCAAATAGATATCATCGATGCGCTGCGAAATACCGCTTATCAGCTTATCGCGCAGCGCGGTAATCCTAGTTATTTCCTCAACAAGCTCCTGCTGGGCCAACTCAGCTGCAAAGCCGAACCCGACGATGCCAGCCACGTTTTCTGTGCTGGCGCGCCTGTTCTTTTCCTGCTCCCCACCGTGCAGGTATTTATCGATTTTGGTGCCTTTTCTAATATAAAGAGCGCCCGTGCCTTTTGGTCCGTAGAGCTTGTGTGCCGACATAGAAAGCAGGTCGACTCCAAGCTGGTTGACGTCGATTGGCATGTGTCCAGCAGTCTGCACTGCATCGGAGTGAAAGTATACGCCCATCTCTTTGGCGATTTTTCCGATTTCGGCAATGGGCTCGATGGTACCGATCTCGTTGTTGGCGTGCATTATGGTGATCAGGGTAGTTCTATCCGTTATCGCTTTTTTAACATCGTTCGGATCGATAATGCCGTATTTGTCAACTGGCAGGTATGTTACATCAAAACCGCGTTTTTCCATCCAGTGGCAAGTATCCAGCACGGCATGATGCTCTAACGGCGTGGTTATAATATGCTTGCCTTTGTCCTGGTTTGCATAGGCTATGCCCTGTATGGCGTAGTTATCGGCCTCTGTGCCGCTACCGGTAAAAACAATCTCGTCGGCTTTTGACCCGATAAGGTTTGCCACTTTCTCTCTGGCCTCGGTCATGGCCTCTCTGGCTTCTGCGCCGTACGAATAGACGCTGGAGGGATTACCGAAGGAATCAGTAAAGTACGGAAACATAGCTTGGACCACCTCAGGTCTTGCCGGTGTGGTAGCTGCGTGGTCAAGATATATGCGTTTCATTCTATTTTATACCTCCAAAGATTATTCAAATGCCTTATAACTTAAACTGGTTAATTCAATAATTTGGTGCGGTGGTGTTACCATGTTTTTCTTCGTTACTATTAATACTACCGCAGATTGCACAGGTTTGTACACCATACTCGCAAACTAAAGCCGCTCTATCTGCAGTAATATTAGCATAATACTGATAATAATAAAAGGGCTGTTATTCATCGCTTTCTAGCAGTTGAACTGATACACAACTGTTTGATTATTGGTATCCAAACTCTAAGATTGAAAAGTCACAACATTCGTAATTTAGGTAGTGAGTGTATCATCGTCAAAGTTGTTGATGGTTTGAGGAGGTGATGAAAAGGAAGCTCCTACTCTTTGTTAAGAGTGCCATAGCCCTGATGCTTCCAAATCCACATACTGGAAAGTACATACTTTAGGGAAAAGCCCACAATAACCAGTAAAACAGAAGACAATATATAGTATAATCCGATAACACTGGTTAGAAGATATAGAAATCCATAATAATATCCATAATAAGCTGCATGAAGAAGGGCAAATTTACTGCTGCCCGTAAAATGACTTCCATGATTTCTGTCTTTGAAGGTCCAATAATGATTGCCAAGATAGTTATATATTGCAGCAATAATACCGGAAATAATTGCGGAATACATATAGTACAAACCTATTATACCAGTAAGCAGATAAAGAATGCCGGTGTTTATTGCTAATCCACTTCCGCCAATAACGCAGAATTTTAACAACCTCTTTTTATCTATCATTTCTTATCTTTACTGCACTTAGAGCACTGGCCGAAGATGGTGAGGTGGCGCAAATCTGCGGTGAAGTTGTAGTCGCCGGACAGTTTGTCGGTAAGCGACGTAAATACGGACTCATCGACATCTACCACATCGCCGCATTTCTGGCAAACGAGGTGGTGGTGGCGGCCTTTTTCCGCCGAGTGGTAGCGTACCTTTCCATCGCCGAAGTCAGATTCGGTTACCAGTTTGAGGTTTTTTAGCAGCTCCAGCGTGCGATAGACTGTGGACAGATTAAGGTGCGAGTATATGGGGCGAACCTGCGAGTATATCTCCTCGGCGCTGATGTGGTCGGTGGCGTTATGCACCGCGTTTAGGATCATCATGCGCTGCGGCGTCATGCGGTAGCCCAGTTCACTCAGTTTATATGCTGGGTCTTTGTGCCGGTGTTTTTCCATTAAGCGATATTATAGCGAAATCTTTTGCTGTTGCCAATATTTGCAAAGGACAGAACATATTATTCTGCACATGTATTCTACCGCGCTGCAGGAAGGTCGAAGCGTCGATTCGCACGTGTACTGGCGTTGGAATGTTGGTAAAGCGTTTTTGGGCTAATCGGCCTTTTCTACTTTGAGCAGGCGTTGTGTTTTTAGACTTTACTTGTAGAAATAGGCTATAATAGTAATAGGTGTAAGCCATGATTAGAGAAGATATATTTCGCATTTATAAGCCTCCTCATACTTATTGAGCGCTTTTACTTTAGTTTTGCATTATTAATTGCAAACACGTTTATATCGAAATTTCCAATCTTCTGCGATGATATTTCTGTCTCTTGTAGCGGTTTTATAAGATTAAGGAGAGAAAGATATGGGTAAGATTTATCTGATTGATGTGACTAATCGCGATGGCGTGCAGACAGCGCGTCTGGGGCTGTCCAAGCTGGAAAAGACGCTGGTGAATATATATCTGAACCAGATGGGTGTTTACCAGAGCGAGTTTGGTTTTCCCACTACTAGGCATGAATCCAACTACCTTCAGGCCAACCTGATACTGGCTGAGATGGGAGTGATTGAACCAATGCGGCTGGAAGGCTGGATAAGGGCTACGGTGAGCGATGTAGATGAAGCGTTCGAGCTGGTTCCAAACCTCGAGCATTTGAATCTTTCGATATCGACATCTGAGCAGATGATAGAAGGTAAGTTTCGGGGCAAGAAGGATAAGAGAGACATTATAGCCGGTATGACGCAGGCGGTTGACCGGGCCAAGGAGTGTGGGGCTGCAAGCATAGGCGTTAATGCCGAGGATGCGTCCAGAACTGATATGGACTATTTGCTGCAGTTTGCCACTGCCGCAAAAGAGCATGGCGCCCAACGGATCCGTTATTGCGATACGCTTGGCTATGATAATCCGTTTACAATCTATGAGTCATGCAAGACGCTGGCTGAAGAGGTAGGAATTGGAATTGAGATTCACTGCCATGGCGATTTAGGTATGGCAGTGGCAAACTCCATTGCAGGAGCTAGGGGTGCAATCGATGGTGGGCAGGACGCCTATATAAACACCACAGTCAATGGAATAGGAGAGAGGGCGGGCAACGCCGATCTGCTGGCGGTGGTGCTGGCGGCCAAAAAATCGAAGGGGTTTGCCGATAAATACACGCTGGGCGGCAAGGTGGACCTTGCCATGTCTTGGAAGATAGCCAAGTTTGCCGCTTACGCCTTTGATATTCCGATTCCTATAAACCAGCCTGGCGTTGGTGCTAATGCGTTTGCTCATGAATCAGGGATACACGCCGACGGAGTGCTCAAAGACCCAGAGAACTATGAGCTTTACGGTTACAAGGAGCTTGGTTTGGGCGAGCCTGTGCTGGTTGAAACTGGCAGGCAGATTTGTACCGGCGAGTATAGCGGCATTTCCGGCTTCAGGCATGTAATGAGCCAGATAGGGGAGGAAGAAGTGTCCTTTGCCAATGATGATGAGGCGCGTAGGGTGCTTGAGCTGGTAAGATACGCCAACGTTGAGTCGCAGCATCCGCTGGTTGAGGATGAACTGTTGTTTATTGCGAAATACCCGGACATAGCCCGAAAGCTGCTGACGTTTATGCCGGAGTAGCGGGCGCTATTACTATCGCCTCACAGAGTTATTAATAAACCACGTTGGCTTTTAAAGTATCAGCGTGGTTTTTCTTTGGTGGCCATTATCTGATTGGTGCTGACCTTGGTAGCTCCGCTAGATAGTTCGCCGCTTATGTATCCGGGCCACTGTATAAATGGTTGTTTTTGGCTGATGCAGCATTGGTCTTATTGGGGTCTTGTCGGTTAGATGGCGCTCAACGATTACTCTAAGCATGGCGCCTCGTTTCTCCAAGAGGATTTACGGGCTATAAGGTAATCATTTAAGTAGGTGTTGCCAATACCTTATTGACACTGGTTATTTGTCGAACGATGTTCCCGTTGTCGGGTCGATGCCGTGCATCGGCAAATCAAGGTCCCACCACGATGCTGGATCTTTAGGTTTGTCGTATCCCATAAGGCCATCCATCTTGGTGAACAAACTATTGAATATAGTGGTCTTGGCTACAGTCGCCTCCACGACGTGATGTATAAAGGACTTGTCCTTTTTGGCAAACGGGCAAACGGCAAGACATGTGGCACACGATGTCGTCGATTTTATCCAGTAGGCCAAGCATTTGGGCGCGTCATCGAACCAAGTACGGTGACCAGGGTTGTTCCACGGCCCCTTCACCTCCCAGAACGGGTCTGTTTCCATGCTTATTGTTCCCGACGGGCACACCTCGGCGCATTTTTTGCAGGTGCGGCAGAAGCGCATGATACCGGCATCAATTGGTTGAGTGGGCGCCAGCGGCAAATCGGTAACCATCTTAAACACCCGCTGCATGGGTCCGTATTCGGGGCTGACGATTTTGTTGAGCCTAGATAGCTCGCCCAAGCCCGCCATTATGCCAAGTGCGGGGGCCATGCCAAGGCCGTTTTCCCATGTTCCCATCAATCCCTGATAACCGATCAGATAGAGAAAGGTTTGCAATCTATCTATGATGTTTCTGCCACGCGCATAGGCAATGCCTGTGGTAGATGATGATAGAGGAGTGGGCGCATATCCTACGAGCCGCTTGTACAGTTCCTCGCTCATCTGCACCGAAAAGACGATGACCCACTGTGCCTTATTGGGTATCACTCGCCTGTCCCCTGTCTCATATGCCTTATCCACATCCTCGAAGTCAAGCTTGATGCCGTCTCTGGCATCATAGGTATAGATCAGCTTGCGCGTGCGCTCATTAAGTTCCACAAAACCGATCTGCGACGCACCGAAGTTGCGGGCAACCGTCCTTATCATGCGGGAGTTTTCTTCGGGGCTGCCCTCCCATCTGGGCACTCCCAGTTGCTCGGGGCTGAGCATCTGCCCGCCCCATCCCCCACTAGCTTTGGCAATGGGTCTAGCCGCCCATTCGTTGATAAATTTGGTTGGAACCGAACCACGCCGTCCGGCGAGGTCGACCGCTCGATCTCTTAAAGAATAGTTGGGTCTATTTTCCTCAATCCACTGCTTGGATCGTTCGGCCCCCAGCTTTCGCAGACGCAGGTTCTCTTCTTCGCCAACGTATTTGTAGAAGGAGACCTGCTGGATTTTGCGGGCGTCGAAGCGCTCTGTTGCGTCCCAATCCACCTCAACCGTTGGTTCAGGCACGGTACGCACCCACCACGGGCGCTTCCACTCGGCTATAGGCGAGGATATAACCTCGTCGAGGTCGCTGCCTGCGTTATCCAGTCCAGTTGCCTTCATATAAGCCTTTTTACTTATGGTGCTGTGATATTTCATAGATAATCCCTCCGCTTCTCTACAATCGACTGTGCCAACAGGGTCCAGAAATTAATGAAGAATGGGTAATTCATTCAGTAAACTCCAATATTATATGTTTGTCAATATTATTACTATGTTTAACTCTCGGTTAGGTGCATTATACATGCACTGGGCAATAAGATTGACATTGATGTGGCACGAGCTAGCCAAACATGACACCTCTGGCCTCCGCATTGACGTAGTTCATACCGACGAGTATCTTGTTGGGGAGGGGAGCCCAGCCTATGCCCTGCGCAAAAAGCGCAAAGCGTCCATAGCCGAGGAGTTTGCTAGGGTGATTGAGCGGGCGAAAATAGCCGTGGATAAAGATATAGTCGGCTCACTAAAAGCCGAGCTTGTCGAAATCAGAAGTAAAATAGGTAACGATATATCATATTAGCCGTATTTATATAAATTTATATGGAGGAAACAAGCATGTCAGTAGAAGATACCGTAAGAGAGATTGTGACCCGCATTGTGCGCAGGCCGGCAACCGAGTTTGCCAAGGAAACGACGTTTAAAGATATGGGCGCCGATTCACTGGATATCGTCCGTATCTTAAGCGCCGTCGAGGACAAGTACGATATAGAGATGGAAGACGAGGCACTTGGTGATATCAAGGACATGTCTGGATTCGTGGACTACATAGAGCGTAAGATACGCGAAAACGGCAATTAGCGGGGAATCGGTTATGTTGTTTAAGGGGAAGGTTGCCCTGATAACTGGCGGTTCCCGCGGCGTGGGCAAGGCGATAAGCACCAAGCTGGCAGACGAGGGTGCTGATGTAATAATCAATTACTTTCGCAAAAAAAGCACGGCACAGGAAACGGCAAAGGAAATCAAAAAGAAAGGTGCGCGCGTGCACCTGAATTTCACATAAAGGTGAATATAATGGTGAACAATAGGTGGAGTTTGGCGGAAATTCTAAAAGGGGCCTAGCTTATCAAATCAAACCAGGCGGGATTGCAACTTCTTAAAACGGTCGATAATATCCTTTTGGCGTGTAAGCGCGTGGCCAATACCATAGTCTTTGAGCAGTCGATAAGGCACACAGCAGCAGGTACAGCAGTTGCACAAGGCGTAGTAATCGCCGCGGCATTTTATTATGGTATGAAACAGTTTCTTATCATGACACTGCTTCATTATGGCCTTGGCCTCCTGCTTATCTATGGTGCGGTAGGCGTCGAGTTTTTTTGGGTTGAAGGCAAATGCGGTTTTCTTGACGGAAAGCATGATTTCTGCATTCATCAGGGCGTCGCAGTTCTTAAACACGGAGCGGCAGGTGCAGGGGCCTAAGGCGATGCTAGCGGCATTATCTATAATCTCGTTTGCCTCGCTTAAGGTGAGTGTATTTGCGCCCTGTATATTACCGCCAAAGAGATTGGCGAGTTTTCTGACAAGCCTTCCTATTATAGGTAACTTGGTCCACTTGGCCAGAAAAATATAGGTTCTTAAAAATGAGTCACGGTATCTACTATAAACCCTTAGGGAATGATGCATTTTAGCTTCCTAACATTATTATTATAACATAGGTTCAGCTTTTGAAGCCCGGCGCCCTTTAGCCTTGTCGCGGGATTGCTTGTAGCGATCATCGCTTAAGAGGATGCTCTTGCGCAGGCGGATATTCTTGGGGGTGACCTCTATCATCTCGTCCTCGGCAATAAAGTCCAGCGCATCTTCAAGGCTCATCTTAATGGGCGGCGTCAGCTTGACGGCAATGTCGGCGGTGGAGGAGCGCACGTTGGTCTGTTTTTTCGTCTTGCACACGTTGACGTCCAGATCCTTGTCGCGCGAGTGCACCCCGACGATCATGCCCTCGTATACCGGCGTGCCCGGCTCAATGAAGGTAAATCCCCGCTGCTGGGCGTTGTTAAGTCCGTAGGTAACCGCAGTTCCGGTCTCGGCGGCAACCAGCGAGCCTGTTCTGGTGGACTTGATCTCCCCACTCATACGCTCGTATCCGGTAAAGATGCTGTTCATCTGCCCGTCGCCGCGGGTGGACTTGAGAAAGAAGCTGTTGAACCCGATGAGACCTCTGGTGGGTATTTTGAACTCCAGCAGCACGTGTCCTTGTCCGTCACTATGCATGTTGGTCATCTTGGCCATTCTGGATGCCAGCTCCTCAGTGAGCATACCGATGGCCTCTTCGGCTATGTTCATTCCCAGCAATTCGTACGGCTCGTGCACGCGTCCGTCGATGACTTTAAGAATCGCTTTTGGCCTCGATACTTGAAATTCATAGCCCTCGCGGCGCATGGTTTCGATGAGGATGGCCAGGTGCAACTCCCCGCGCCCAGATACCGAAAAGACATCGGGTCCGTCCGTCTCGTGGACCCGCAGGCTGACGTTTGTCTGCAGCTCTGCTATCAGCCTTGCTCGCAGCTGACGCGAGGTTACGTAGCGTCCGTCCTGACCGGCAAAAGCCGAGTTGGAAACGCCGAAGGTCATCTGCACCGTGGGCTCGCCGATATCTATATTGGGCAGCGCCTCCGGCTGGTCGGCAGCAGCGATGGTATCACTGATGGCCACCTGCCCCAGACCCACCAGTGCGATGATTTCGCCCGCCTCGACTGACTCAACCTCATTGCGCGACAGCCCCTCAAAAACGAACAGCTTTGAGACCCGGTGGAAGGTGGCTTCGTCATCGCGGGTGATGCGCACCACCTCGTCGCCTGTCGATACTCTACCCCTTGATACGCGTCCCAAGGCGATCTGTCCCAAGTGGTTATCATAATTAAGCGCCGTTACCAGCAGTTGAAACCCTCCCTCTGTGTCACCGCGTGGCGGCGGTATGTGGTTGAGTATCGCCTCGAACAGAGGCTTCATGCTTTCCGGCTCATCTTCCAGATGGGCCAGCGCGTAGCCTCCCTTGGCGGTTGTATACAGGATGGGAAAATCCAACTGGTCGGCGTCGGAGGCAAGCTCCAGAAAAAGGTCCTGGACCATGTGCGATACCTCTTCCGGGCGCGCTGCCGGGCGGTCCAGCTTGTTGATTACCACGATGGGCTTGAGCTTCTTCTCCAGCGCATGGCGTAGCACGAACCTGGTTTGCAGCATGGGGCCGTCCACGGCGTCTATCACCAGCAGACAGCCGTCGGCCATGTTGAGCACCCGCTCCACCTCGCCGCTGAAGTCGGCGTGGCCGGGGGTATCGATAATATTTATCTTAACGTCTTTATAGATAATAGCCGTGTTTTTAGAGAGGATGGTGATGCCTTTTTCGCGCTCCAGTTCGTTGCTGTCCATGATGAGGTGGCCCACCCGCTGATTGGCACGGAAGATATGGCTCTGCTTGAGCATGGCGTCCACCAGCGACGTTTTGCCGTGGTCGACGTGGGCGATTATGGCGATGTTTCTGATGTTCTGCGTCATGTCTTTTATTAATTTCCACAAAAAAACCGGCCACTAGCGGGCCAGTAGTCTATCTTTATTATAACATAGGTTCAGCTTTTGAAGCACGGCGCCCTTTAGCCTTGTCGCGGGGTTGCTTGTAGCGATTATCGCTTAAGAGGATTTGTTTGCGCACCTCGGTGCTTATGAGGGTTACCTCTATTATCTTATCCTCGGCGATGAAGTTCAGCGCATCCTCAGAACCCGTCTTGATTAGCGGCGTCAGCTTGACGTAGATGTCAGTGGTGGAGGAACACGTTGGTCCGCTTTTTCGTTTAGCACATCTTGACGTCCATGTCCTTGTCTCGCGAATGAACCCCGCGGTTATGTTCTGGTAGACTGGTGTGCTCGGCTCGATGAAGGTAAATTCCAGCTGCCGGGCGTTGTTAAGGCCGTATGCAGCCATTGAATACCCTGGTCTTTAAATCCCTACTTGATCAATTTCGAAAGCGGTGTGTATTCAAGCCCAAGACTGGTAGCAGTAGGTTCATTGGTGCAGTATTTGTTGTAAGTATTAACTCCCTTAGCCAGACACTCATCGGACTGCACAGCACCAACGATACCCCGGTTAGCTAACTTCAAAGCATATGGCAGGGTGGCATTGGATAGCGCAATTGCCGAGGTCCGAGGATACATACCTGGCATATTCGTAACGCAATAGTGGATAACACCGTCTTCTACGTAAATCGGATTGGCATGAGTTGTCGGATCGCTGGTCTCGATACAGCCTCCCTGGTCAATGGCAATATCAACGATAACCGATCCAGGCCTCATCGTCTTCACCATTTCTCTGGTCACCATTATTGGCGCTTGACTGCCCGGTACCAGCACCGCACCGATAACGATATCGGCTTCCCTAACGGCATTAGCGATGTTGTATGGATTAGAAGCACGAGTCTCAAAACGGCCTGGCATCACTTCCTCAAGATATTTCAAACGCTGCAGGTTTCGGGTGAGCATAATGACACGGGCACCCAGGCCCAAGGCCATCTGAGCTGAATTTGTGCCAACGACTCCACCGCCAAGCACAACAACCGTGGCTGGAGGCGTTCCCGGTACACCCCCTATCAGTTTGCCACTTCCCCCGTGCATTTTGCCTAGATACTGGGCACCTACAAGTGTGCCGACTCTGCCGGCAACAGCGCTCATGGGTTCGAGCAATGGGGTGGTGCCGTCGGGGTTTTCCACAGTCTCAAAGGCTACCCCCGTGACTCCGTTCTCCAGCAGCGTCTGTGTAAGTTCTCTCTCTGCGGCAAGATGCAGGTATGTAAAAAGGATAAGGCCCTGGCGTAGATACTTATACTCTGCAGGAATCGGTTCTTTAACATGGTAGATCATTTCCGCCTGGCCCCACACTTCCCCTACATTATTTATAATAGTAGCGCCAACTTTTACATAGTCATCGTCAGCAAAACCGCTGCCTTCGCCGGCCGTTGTCTGAACGATTACCTTGTGTCCGGCCTGAACAAGCGATTCCACAGCCATGGGCGGGGCGCTGACTCTATACTCCTCAGTCTTGATTTCCTTAAGTACACCGATAATCATATTTCTAACTCCCCTCCCTTTAATTATCACTAATTTCGTAATTTGTCAAGCTTTATATGGCTAATCATTACTATAACCGTATAGTGTGCTTCAATTTGTTACATCTCTAGGTACGCATAGTCGATATATTATAGCAGTGTTACGAATTGCATATAATCGACTTGATAAAATAGTGGCGGGTTACGATATTATGTTGTATAATGGGCGAAAATTTCGAGGAGAGACAATGGTCGATGACCTGGATCTAAGCATAATTCAAATTCTCGAGAGAGACGGCCGGAGAAATTATACGGATATTGCCAGGCAATTGGGAGTTGTTGAGGGTACCGTACGAAAACGAGTTAAGAGTTTGCTGGCTGATAATGTTATAAGAATCTCAGCTACCCCGAACCCCCGTGAACTCGGATTTAACGTAATAGTTATTATGGGATTACAGGTTCAGATGTCGGCGTTGCGTCATGTTGCGCAGATTTTGGAAGCAAAGCCTTGTGTGCAATGGCTTGCCTTTGTTACGGGCAGATACGACCTCATGGCGGTAGTTATTGAAAAATCAACCGAAGCCCTTTCTAAGTTCATAGAGGATGAAATATCTGCAATCCCGAGCATTGTCAGAACGGAAACCTTTGTAAATATGGATATTGTAAAAGGGCTACTTGGCAATACCGCACCTCTGATTGAGACTATAAAGAAAAAATAGTACATTATAACACTTAGGCAGGTATCATCCTGCAACGTATTTGGATGAATGCACCCATTTCGAGCTTCTTTAGTTGCTCTGTTAGGTTACACGAGAAAATATCTTGCGTATTGGTTTAGGGCTTCGTGTTACGCATAATGACGGCAAATGGATTTCGGGGTTGACAAATTGAGAGCTGTATGGTAAATATGTTAGACAATTTACCAATATCGTATTCTGAGCGCTTGATTTATTGTTGATTTAATACGATTATAAGGGTTAGAGGTAATGGGATGACGGAACAACGAAATATGGAACTATTGAAATTAGATGCAGAACATGTGATACATCCGATGGCAACTGTTGGGAGTGAGCCTCAGGAGATTCACGATGAAGGACACGGTATATATCTTAAAGAAGCTGATGGTAGAGAGTTCATCGACGGCGCGTCGCAACTGACCTGTGTGAATTTGGGTTACAGCCAGAAAGAGATTGTAGATGTTGTAGCCGCTCAAATGACCAA
>Ga0187833_10002685_pt1 | contig 18830 bp, 18 predicted proteins | sample ETNtaG_37_FD_167968 | JGI IMG/M metagenome (GOLD analysis project Ga0187833, IMG submission 167968) | Marine microbial and viral communities from oxygen minimum zone, Eastern Pacific Ocean - ETNP2014_SV_400_PacBio MetaG (Illumina Assembly) | ecosystem: Environmental > Aquatic > Marine > Hypoxic...
AATTGATCCAGGAAAACCTTTGGACAAAGATTTGTATGCTTTAGGTGAAACTGAAGTTAAAAAAATACCTACTGTGTGTGGATCGTTAAGAGAAGCGATGGAAAACTTAGACAGAGATAGAAAATTCTTAACTCAAGGCGGGGTATTTACTGATGACCAGATAGATGCCTACATAGCTTTGAAATTTGAAGAAATTTACAAACTCGAACACACGCCACACCCTATAGAGTTTGATATGTATTATAGCTGTTAGTTTTATTTTTTGCTTTTTAAAATTTTTTCGTTAGCAATTCTATTCTTGTTTACACCTTTTTTAATAGTGTAATCCAAAGTTCCGTGAGCGCCAGCTTCCACAGCCTTACGTTGGGTTCTAAATAACTCTTTCTCTTTCGCTTCCTCTACCAACTTATTTGAATGCGTGTATAAAAATTTTTTATCTCTCATAATATTATATTATAGGCAAATTATGCATTTTATGCAACTCTGATATGCTATTTTTGAATGATGTACAGCATATATCAAATTTTCTAGATTTTAAAGGACTCGCCACAACCACAACGTTCTATTTCATTGGGATTCTTAAAAACAAAAGTAGAGGAAAGTTCATCTTTTTTATAATCCATTTCTGTGCCCAAAAGATACATAACTGCTTTTGGATCAATTAATACTTTAACGCCCTTATCTTCAATAACCTCATCATTTGAATTGGAAGATTTTGCATATTCCATTACATAGGACATGCCTGCGCAACCTCCTGATTTTACTCCTATTCTTACTCCAATCGAGGATTCTTCTGCGTTAGCCATTATTTCTTTAATTCTTTGTGCCGCTCTATTGCTTAAAGTAATTATTTGTTTCGTCATAAATTTAATTCTAACTTTGCTGCTTCCGACATCATGTCCTTATCCCAGGGTGGTTCCCAAACTAAGTTTAAACTCACATCAGAAACTCCCTTTATTTTCATTATATTATCCTTAACTTCTTTTGGCAAACTCTCTGCAACTGGACAATTTGGTGAGGTCAATGTCATATCGATGTTAACCTTATTTGTTTCATCAACTTTTATTTTATAAATTAAACCCATTTCATAGATATTTACTGGAATTTCGGGATCATAAATTTTTTTGATCTCTTCTATTACTTGATTTTTAATATCATTCATTAATCTATTGCCTCAGTATTTACTTCTTCTTTTTTTTCTTCCATTGCTGAAATCAGTGTATGCCACGATAAAGTAGCACATTTTATTCTCATCGGAAATTGCTTTACTCCTGATAAAGACATAATTTTTGTTATTTGATCATTGTCTAAATCTTCCGATTTAATTTCTGAACTGCTTTTTACCATTTTTAGAAAAGCATTTATTATCTTTTTTGCAACTTCACAGGATTTACCTTTAACTAGGTCTGTCATTATAGAGGCAGAGGCCATGGAGATGGCACACCCACTTCCTTCGAAGGTCAAATCTTCAACTTTTTTTTTATCATTTAATTTTAAATAAACTTGAACTAGATCTCCGCAAAGAGGATTGTATCCTTTTGCCTCAGAATTATATCCTACACACTTGCCAAAATTTCTAGGGCTCTTTCCGTGATCTAAAATTATATCCTGATATAACTGTTTCAAATCCATTATTTTAATCAAATATCTTTTTACAATTTTGAATTGCCTTACAGAGCATATCAATATCGTCCTTGTTATTATAAACTCCAATAGAAGCTCTTGCCGTTGCAGTTAAATTCAATTTTTCGTGTAAAATTTGACAGCAATGATGGCCAGCTCTGATCGCAACACCATCATCATCTAAAATTGTAGCAATGTCGTGAGGATGAATTCCTTGTATCGTAAAAGCAATTACTCCAGCCTTGTTTATTGGATTGCCGATTATTTTTACTGAATTTATTTTTCTAAGTTTTTCCAAGGCATAATTTTTAATTTCATCTTCATGTTTTATTAAATTATCTATCCCGATTGACTCCATGAATTTTATTGACTCTTTAAATGCAATCACTTCTGCCGTGGGCATAGTTCCAGCTTCATATTTCTCAGGAGGTGAAGCATAAACAATTTTATCTTTTTTTACCTCACCAATCATAGCTCCTCCCCCTATATAAGGGGGTAATCTTTCGAGCCATTTTTTTTTTGCATATAAAATTCCAACCCCAGTTGGGCCATAAACTTTATGGCCAGAAAAAGCGTAAAAATCGCAATCTAAATCTGTAACGTCAACTTTAATATGAGGAACTGCCTGACATCCATCTACTAATACAGGAACATTTTTTTTGTGAGCAATCTCTACTATTTCTTTTATTGGAACAATCGTGCCCGTTACATTTGACAAGTGGGTAACAGCAACAATCTTTGTTTTTGATGTAATTAATTTTTTTAATTCATCAATTATAATGTCACCATCCTCATTTATTGGTGCAAATTTTATAATAGCTCCTTTTCTTTCTCTTAAAAAATGCCATGGAACATAGTTTGAATGATGTTCTAATTCAGTAACTAAAATTTCGTCGTCCTTTTCTATGTGTTGTTGACCAAATGTTGTGGCGACTAAATTCATAGATTCAGTAGCATTTTTTGTAAAAATAACCTCATCTTTAGATTTGGTATTAATAAAATTTTTTACACTCGTTCTTGTTTCTTCAAACTTATTTGTGGCATTCACAGCTAACGAATGAATACTTCTGCCTATATTAGAAAATTCATTTTTATAAAAATCGTTCAATCTATTTATTACGCATATGGGTTTTTGTGATGAATTAGAACTATCTAAATAAACCAATGGTTTGCCATTTATTTTTTGTGAAAAAATTGGAAATTGGGATTTAATATTTTCAATGTTCATTAGTTTCAAATTTTATTTCGTTGATTTTTTTGATAAGCAATTTTGAAATGAGTGACTTAATATTTAAATCTGTAATTGTTTCAACAGCTTCACTTAAAAAGCCTTCAATTAACATTTTGTTTGCTTGTTTTTTAGATAATCCTCGAGACATCAGATAAAAGATGGAATTTTGGTCAATATTAGTAGTTGTAGACCCGTGTGAACATTTTACCTCATCTGCATAAATTTCTAATTCAGGCTTCGAGTTAAATGCAGAATTTTCCGACAATACTAGAGCTTTGCTAAGCTGATAACCGTCAGTTTTCTGAGCATCTTTTTCAACATAAATTTTTCCCTGATAAGTACCGCTGCTCTTATCTAATAAGACGCTTTTAATCAGTTGAGAACTTTTACAATGTTCATATCTATGATTGACATTGATTTTTAACTCATGATGCTGTTCATTGCTTAATAATATTAGCCCATTAACAAAACATGACGCATAAGATCCTAACAAATTACAATGAATTTCATTTTTTAAAAAACTTGATCCAGAAGAAAATAAAAAATTCTCAAATATACTATTAGAATAACTTTTGACATTAGTTAAGTGGTAGTTATAAGAATTATCCAAATTTTTATTTATGCTAAATTTTTTCAGTATTGCGTTTTCCTGAATTGAATAATGATGGATAGTATTATTAAAATATTTAATACTATTTTCCGCTTTATAACATTCTAAAACGTCAAGTTTTGAATTTTTTCCAAGTGAAATAAAACATTTATTATTTATTATTTTGTTTTCCGAAGATTTATTGAAAAAATTATAGATCACCAATGGTTTGTTAAATGAATAATTATCTTCTATTTCTAAGAATATGCCGTCATAAACCAAGGCATGATTCAATGAAGCAAGGGAATTTTTTTGATCATCAAAAAACTCTTTTATTTTTTCGAAATTTTTTTTATCTTTTAAAACTACTCTTAATGGTTTTATTTTTATTCTATCTTTGGCTTCAAAACTAAAGGTCGAACTAATAAATTCACCATTAACCAATATTATTTGATTATGTTGAAAATTTTTTAATAACCACTCACCATGATATTGAGAAGTTTTTTTATTATTTAGAACCTCTAGTTTGTTTAGGTTGTTATATAATATTGTTTTTAAATCTGCATATTTCCAACTCTCTTCTTTTTTTGAAGGAAATCCTTTTTTTTGGAAAATATTAAAATTTTTAATTCTAATATCATCTAGCTCACCGCCAGTTTGGTTAGCTCTTTGAAATTCATCAAAATTTAAGATCATCTTAGTGCTTAACCTTCTGCTTCCATTTTTCCATAGCCAATTTTTTCAAGTTCTAAGGCTAGTTCACTACATCCTGTTTTGGCTATTTTACCATCAACTAAAACATGAACAAAATCTGGCTTGATATAATCCAGCAAACGTTGATAGTGAGTTATAATTAAAAAAGATCTATCTTTGTCCCTTAAAGAATTCACGCCATCTGAAACTATCTTCATAGCATCAATATCTAGACCGGAGTCAGTCTCATCTAAAATTGCTAGTTTAGGTTCCAAAATTGTCATTTGCAAAATTTCATTTTTCTTTTTTTCTCCTCCGGAAAAACCAACGTTTAATTGTCTGTTAAGTATTTTTTCATCGATTTTAAGATTTTTTGTCTTTGTTTTTATTAGATTTAAAAAGTCTAAAGAGTCTAATTCTTTTAGCCCTCTAACTTTACGAACAGTATTCAAAGAAGTTTTAAGAAAATTATTTGTGTTAACTCCAGCTATCTCCAATGGATATTGGAAAGCCATAAACAAACCCTTCTGAGCTCTCTCCTCTATGGGTAAATTCAATAGATTTTTTCCTTGATAAAGGATTTGTCCTTCGACTTGGTAGCCATTTTTGCCGGTTAATACATTGGCTAAAGTGCTTTTGCCCGATCCATTTGGTCCCATAATAGCATGAACTTCTCCAGGTCCAATATTGAGATTAAACCCTTTTAATATTTTTTTATTGTCTATTGAAGCGCTAAGATTAGTGATTTGTAGCATTTAACCTACACTGCCTTCTAGGCTAATACCAACTAACTTTTGTGCTTCCACTGCAAATTCCATGGGTAATTGTTGAAGCACTTCTTTACAAAAACCATTTACAATTAAACTTACAGCTTCTTCTTGGTTTAAACCTCTTTGATTGCAATAAAAAAGTTGTTCTTCATTTATTTTTGATGTTGTTGCTTCATGTTCAATATTTGAAGAAGAATTATTATTTTCTATGTAGGGAATAGTATGTGCGCCACATTTATTGCCCATTAGCAAAGAATCACATTGTGTAAAATTTCTAGAATTATTTGCTTTAGAACTTATCCTAACTAACCCTCTGTAAGTATTATCTGCATAACCAGCTGAAATTCCTTTCGATATAATTTTGCTCTTCGTATTTTTTCCAAGATGAATCATTTTTGTTCCCGTATCCGCTTTTTGGTGATTATTAGTAATAGCAATTGAGTAAAATTCACCGATTGAATTATCTCCTTGTAAAATACAGCTTGGATATTTCCAAGTAATCGCTGAACCAGTTTCAACTTGTGTCCAAGAAATTTTAGAATTTTTACCTCTGCACGCTCCTCTTTTTGTTACAAAATTATAAATTCCTCCTTTTCCATCTTTGTCTCCTGGATACCAATTTTGAACAGTTGAATATTTAATCTCTGCGTCCTCTAAGGCAACCAATTCAACGTTAGCTGCATGAAGCTGATTTTCATCTCTCATTGGAGCCGTGCAGCCCTCTAGATAACTAACATAACTTCCTTTATCTGCTATAATTAAAGTTCTCTCAAATTGTCCAGTCTCTGATGCGTTGATTCTAAAATACGTTGATAATTCCATCGGACAACGCACCCCCTGAGGGATGTACACAAATGATCCGTCAGTAAAAACAGCTGAATTAAGTGTAGCAAAATAATGATCCGTAGTCGGAATAACAGAACCCAAATATTTTTTTACCAAATCAGGATGTTTTTGAATCGCTTCTGAGATTGGACAAAATATAATTCCCTTTTCAGTTAGCTTGTCTTTAAAAGTAGTTGCTACTGACACCGAGTCAAAAACAGCGTCCACTGCTACTCCGCTTAATTTCTCTTGTTCTTTTAGTGAAATGCCCAACTTATTATAGGTTTCGATTAATTTAGGATCTACTTCGTCAAGATTTTTGGGTTTGTTTTCCGAACTTTTTGGTGCTGAGTAATAATATAAATCTTGATAGTCTATTTTTGGATATTTTGGTTTTTGCCAATTAGGTTCCTTTAAAATTTTTAATCTTGCATAAGCCTTTAATCTCCATTCTAACATCCAACCTGGTTCCTTTTTAATGTTAGAAATAAATTTAATTACATTTTCGTTTAAGCCTTTGGGTGCTCTGATACTTTCAATATCAGTTGTAAAACCATATTTATATTCTTCCGATGGATTAATTATTGATTGTTTCATTTAATTTTTCATTCTCTGGATATTTGTTTCTATATTTAAGACATCTTCTAAACTTCTTCCTTCGAAAAATAAATTTATATGGGCGCTTAATTCATTCCAAAGACTGTGTGTAATACATTTGGTAAACTTTCCATTACATCCTTTTTTTGAATTTTTATTACATTTTATTGTCTCAACTTCTTCATTAACCGCAGAAATAATACTTGATAACTTTATTTGATCTGGAGATTTTGATAGGACATAACCACCGCGTGATCCTCTTGTGCTATGCACTAAACTATTTAGTTTTAATTTTAAAAAAAGCTGTTCTAAATAAAAAATTGATATTCCCTGCCTCAATGAAATTTCTTTAAGAGATACTGGTCTTGAATCAACATTTTTTGCAAGATCAGCCATTGCCATCACCGCATATCTTCCTTTACTAGTTAATTTCATAATGCAAATAATTAAATTATTGCTGATAAATATGGAGAATTTATACTATCCTGAGTAAATTAGTCAACTTTAGATTTTAAAAAATAATTGCTCACAAGCTTCACGAACATGTTATAAAACCTAGTTTTTTTTAGATAATAATAATCAATATTGCTATGGTTAATAAAGTAAGCGAATTATTTATTCCAGGACCAGCTGGCAGGATAGAAGCAAAATATTTCAAAAATAATAGAAAGACCGCACCTATTGCTTTGATATTACATCCACATCCACAGTACGGCGGAACCATGAATAACAAAATTGTTTTTGAAATTTTTAAAACTTTTATAAAAAATGAATTTTCTGTTTTTCGAATTAATTTTAGAGGAGTTAACAGAAGTGATGGAAAATTTGATAACGGACAAGGAGAGTTATCTGATGCTGCAGCAGCTTTGGATTGGATTGAGAAAGGAAATATGGATCATTCACAATGCTGGATATCCGGATTTTCTTTTGGTTCATTGATTGCAATGCAATTATTAATGAGGAGACCCGAAATAAATCGATTTATCGCTATATCTCCTCAACCTAATATTTATGATTTTTCATTTTTATCACCCTGTCCTGCATCTGGACTAATGGTATATGGAAAAAACGATGAATTGGTTCCTTTAGATAATTTTAATTCATTGAATAAAAGATTATCTACCCAAACTGGAATTAAAGTAGATTTTCAGGAAATAGAGGGAGCTAATCACTTTTTTTCAAATAAAGAGAAAGAATTATCTATTGTATTAGATAAATATATTAAAAAAGAATCTACTTTATATTAAAAATTTTTTACTATTGTTCCTCCAGTGCAAGGTTCACCTACGCCTGTAGTTTCAGGAAAAGAAATTGGCAACTTAAGATAAGATCTAATAGCAAGATAAGCAAAAGCTTGGGACTCGACAAAATCACCATCAACACCCAAATCATCAATTAATTTTACCGGAGAATTAATTTTTTTCTGTATATTTTTTACTAAAAATCTATTTTTTCTTCCACCTCCAGATATTATAATATCTTCATCTTCACCAGTGCAAATCTGCGTTAGATTACATAAAATTTCTGATGTGTATTCAGTTAGTGTTGCTGCTCCATCTTCTAATGATAGCCCTCGAACAAAAGACAAATCAAAATCTTTCACATCATAAGATTTGGGACCATGTATATCTTGAACTTTGTGTTCAAAATTTTTCAAAGCTTGAATTAAAATACTTTTATTTATTTTTCCCAAACTTGCTATCTTGCCGTCTTTATCATAGTTATTCTTTGAATTAATTCTTGTCCATTGATCAATTAGACAGTTTCCTGGTCCAATATCAGAACTACTCATATTATCGTGAGCATCTATAAATGTCACATTAGCTACCCCTCCTATATTTAAAATAGTCAGAGGTGATTTTAATTTATATTTATTTTTTAGTAATTTATGAAAAATTGGTGTTAGAGGAGCTCCCTGGCCACCATTCTTTAAATCATTTTGTCTGAAATTATATATAACAGTTTTTTTTGTGTGTTTTGAGAGAAGATCTCCGTCACCCAACTGTTCAGAAATTTTTTCTTTGGCACTGTGAAAAATGGTTTGTCCATGAAATCCTATAAAATCGATATTTGTCTTTGATTTTCTTATGATTTCGTCAACAGCTTTAGCGTGAAACAAAGTTATTTTTTTTTCAATAAATTTTAGCTCATTTTGTAATGTTTTTAAGTCTTTAGAGCTGGCAATCTTATCTCTAATGCTTGTTAAATCTTTATACAATTCTTTGTTATATTCAAAATATTTATTAGAAATTGCTTCGTATTTAGTTGTTCCATCTGAATGGATAATCGAAGCATCCACGCCGTCCATTGATGTTCCACTCATTAAACCTAGGCTGTAATAGCTTTTGTTCATATGTATTTTTTAATTAATTTAAATCAAGTATATTGATTCTACACTGTTTTTTAAAAAAATATGGAAGATTCATTCTTATCTGAATTTAAAAAAAGAAATTATTTTAATCAATGCACTAATTCTGACGAATTAGAACAATTGATGAATAAAAATAAAATTAGGGCATATATTGGATTTGATTGCACTTCTTCAAGTTTACATGTTGGAAGTTTATTGCAAATAATGTGTTTAAGACTGTTGCAAAAATACGGACATCAGCCAATTGTTTTATTGGGTGGAGGTACAACGCGTATAGGCGATCCTTCAGGTAAAGAGATGACGAGAAAAATTTTATCTGAAAAAGTAATCGAAAAAAATATAAAAAATATCGAAAAGGTTTTTAAAATTTTTTTAAAAACAAAAAATAAAAAAACAAAACCAATATTTATTAACAATTACAAGTGGCTTGGAAAATTAAATTACATAAAATTCTTAAGAGAAATAGGAAGACATTTCACCATTAATAAAATGTTAAGTTTTGATAGTGTTAAAATACGATTAGAGAGAGAACAATCATTAAGTTATATGGAATTCAATTATATGATTTTACAAGCTTATGATTTTCTTGAGCTTAATAAAAACAAAAACTGTTTAATGCAAATTGGGGGATCGGACCAATGGGGAAATATTGTTAATGGAGTAGAATTAATTAAAAGACATTCTGACAAACAGGTTTTTGGACTAACAACTCCTCTCATCACCCTAGCTTCAGGCTCAAAAATGGGTAAATCAGAAAAAGGAGCTATTTGGCTAGATCAAAAACTTTTGCCTGCATATGATTACTGGCAATTTTGGAGAAATACTGATGACAAGGATGTATTAAGGTTTCTTCAAATGTTCACAGATTTGTCACTAGAGAAAATAGAAAAACTAAAAAATAAAAATATTAATCAATTAAAAATAATATTAGCAAATGAAGCCACGTCAATGTTACACGGCAAAGCTTCTGCTGTAAAAGCTGAACAAACAGCTAAGAATACTTTCGAAAAAAAATCTGTTGGAACTGATTTGCCAACATTGGTTCTTAAAAAAAAACAAGTAATTAATGGTATAAATATAATTGATCTTGTAACATCTGCTAATTTATCAAATTCTAAAAGCGAGGTTAGAAGAATGATTAAAAATAAAGGGATAAAAATTAACAACGAAACTATTGAAAGCGATAAATTCAGTATTTCATTAAATAATTTCAGTCAAGAAAATTTCCTCAAACTTTCACGCGGCAAGAAGCAGCATGTGATAGTTAAAATTATCTGAATTATTGATTCTCATTTTTTTTTTTCATATCTTTCATTTTTTCTAATGTTCTTGTAACAAAACGCGGCGTTAAAGTTTTAATTGGATTCACTGTGGTTTTAATATCTTTAGGTGGGCCCTTCATTTTAAAACTAACTCCAAAAACACCTTCGCCAATTTTGCTTCCAATTAAAATCTTCCCAACCACAGGTATCCAGCCAATCACTTTATTGACTGTTCTTGCGGGAACCAAAGTTCCTCTTAAACTGACTAATTCTTTTTTTACTATATACCCCTCCATTAACAAGGATATAGCTGGACCAATTGCATAAAATTCCTCAATATTAATTACATTTTTTTCAGCTTTTTTAGAATTAAAGTCCATTTCTAGTTCGCTAAACCTAATGCCTTCTCCAGTTAAGGTATCAGCAATTCCCTGCAAGGAGGCCAGTGTAAGAAGTTGTGTCAAGGCCGGTACTTTTGAAACTTTAAAATTTGAAATTTTTAAGTTTGAATTTGAACCTTGGTCGTCATAAATAGATTCGTATATTAATGTTCCGCCTTTAAATCCTTTTATAAATTTGTAGCTACCGATAAATGGTTCCGCTCTATCAGAATATAATTGAAATACTTTTGTTTTGCCATCGCCTGACGAGGACATTGAAATATCCAAAAATTTATTTTCAGAAAATTCACCCTTGGCAGTAAATTTTTCATGTTTTCCTCTTTTAATATTTGAAATCATTGAAAAATTAAATAAATTGATTTGTTTATCCGTAATTACTTCTTTAAAGTTAGCCAATAATTCACCATTAAATCTTCTACTTAATGATCTTTTTTTATCTTCCTTATCAAAAGATATTAGCAAAGGTCTTGCATCATATATTTCACCTTGAATTTTTATTTTTTTGCCTTTCGTCAGTTTAAAATCATTATTTACAAAGTCGTCATAAGTGGTTCGAACAATTAACTCTTTTAAATTATTCACCTGAGTTTTTTCATTAAGCTCTATATCTTTTATTAAAATCAAATTATTGGATTCTTTAAATTCAACAACTTCAAAATTATATCCTTCGTTCTTTTTGCGATTTCCTTTAAATCTCAAACTGGCTTGATCATTGGCTTCTTTTTTATAGTTAAGATTTGGCAATCTAATAATTGAAGAGTTAATATTTATTTTTGCATCAAAGTCTGTATTATTTTTTTTCTTATCAAAAATTATTTTTGATTGAAAGTTTTCATATTCATTTGTTAAATTAATTAAGCCTTTTAATTCAATGTCCTGCTTATTACTATTTAGCGAAAATTTAATTTCCGAATCTACAATTTTAAACGAATCATTATAATTGGTAAATATTTCTTTTAGTTTTGAAGTATCTATTTTGTGTTGTATATTCAATAAATGGATCTTTCCATCTCCATCAACTTTTAAATTTTTTATCTTTATATATTTTTCCAATTGAAAACTTAGTGAACTTTTTAAATCAAAAGAAATTTCAGATTTATCTATCTTGGCTTCGAGAAGATTAATTTGAAACAAATCAAGGGTACTTTGAATATTTTTTAAATTTGCTCTTGAGACTAAATTTGCTTTTACATTTAAATTTTTATTTTCTTTATTAATCTCAAATTCACTATTTGCTAATTCAATATCATTAATGTTTCCCTTTACTATGTAAAAACTATAATTATTTTTGAATAGTTCAAATTTCGCATTAACCTTGTTTATATTGAATTTCTTAAGTATTTTTGCGCCAAAATTAAATATTGAACCTGTAATTTTGTAATCATCTTTAATTTTACCTGCGGTATCAAAATTGACTTTTAATTTTCCTTCTATTTGCCCTTTATTAAAAATTTCTTTTGCAAGAAATAAAAAAGGTGATGGTTTAACTTGATTTGCTAATTCAATGAGTTGTTTTATATCTGTTTTTGCTAATCCAACTTCCCCGCGTTGTAATGCAAATTCATTTTTTAAAAAGGATTTAAGAGATATATTTAAATTTAATTTACTTAGATTGGCTGATCTATTATTAAAATTAATTTTTGGTTTTGTAACTTTAACTTTTAATTCTAATTTTTTAAAATCTAGTAAAATATTTGTTTTTTGAAATTCTAAATCAAGGTTGGGATTAATGGTTTTAACCTTCTTCTGAATAGTTGAGTTAAAATAATCTGTTTCCAGCCCATAAAATGATAAGTAAAATAAGCTAAAAACTGTAATAGTTACCAGTATTAAAAATATTCTTATAGTCCACTTAATCATTTATTTATTTTTCCCTTTTGATCTAAATAAAGAATTTTCAAGAAACTCATCGATGTCACCATTTAAAACTCTATCAGGATTTGTGCTCTCATAATTATTTCTTAAATCTTTCACCAATCGGTAAGGTTGTAATACATAAGATCTTATTTGGTGGCCCCAACCTATGTCCGTTTTACTATCTTCCAAACTCTTTATGTTCTTATCTTTTTTTTTTAATTCATGTTCATATAACCGAGCTTTCAGCATATTAAAACAAGTTTCCTTATTTTTGTGTTGAGATCTCTCGTTTTGGCATTGCACAACTATTTTGGTTGGAATATGAGTAATTCTTACTGCGCTATCCGTTGTATTTACATGCTGTCCACCAGCACCACTGGAGCGATATGTATCAATTCTTAAATCTTTTTCTTGAATATCAATTTTAATACTATCATCCACTACAGGATAGACCCAAACGCTAGCAAAACTTGTATGTCTTCTCGCGCCGGAATCGAAAGGGGAAATCCTAACTAATCTATGTATTCCTGATTCAGATTTAAGCCAGCCATAAATGTAGGATCCACAAATTTTGATAGTGCTTGACTTTATTCCTGCTTCATCTCCTCTATGTTCACTTATTATTTCTAATTTATAATTTTTTTTATCAGCCCATTTCATGTACATACGTCTAAGCATTGCTGCCCAGTCTTGGCTTTCGGTACCTCCGGCTCCGGCATGAATTTCTAAATAGCTATCAAAACTATCATTTTCATTAGATAAAAAACATTTTGCTTCTGTTAATTTTACTTCGGACAACAATAAACTTAAATTTTTTTCACACTCATCAATAACATCTTTGTTATTCTCCGTGGAAGCTAACTGATATAGCTCCAACAAATTTTCAACTTCTTTTTGTGATTTTAAATAATCATTCAAAATATCTTCAAAAAACTTTTTTTCTTTGATATTTTTTTGAGCTGAGTTTTTATTTTTCCAAAAATTTTTCTCTAAGGATTTTTTTTCAAAAAGTAATATTCTTTCCTTAATATTGTTTACCTCAAAGATACCCCTTAATATTAAGATTTATTTTTTTAATTTTTTCAATATTTTGATTAAAATCAATGTTAGTCATAAATTTTAGTAAAATCTTGTTATTTCTTTAGTTCCCATTTTTGAATTATTGAATATCAAATCATTATAATTATTTTCAATATCAGCTTCATTTATATTTTTTTCTTTAAAGGATTCATATATAGAATTTTTTGAATTAAAACCAACTTTTTGACCTGTAGCTGGGTCCACAACCATCATTACTATGCCATCTGGAACCTTAAAGGGCGTTGCATCTTGTTTGGAAATGCTATTAAGGATAAATTTTTTAAAAATTGGCATAGCCGTTTTTCCCCCTGTTTCATATCTCCCCAATGAAGCAGGTTCATCAAAACCAACATAAATTCCAACAACAAGTTTTGAAGTAAATCCAATAAACCATGTATCGGTATTATTATTTGTTGTTCCGGTTTTTCCAGCTAAATTTAAATTTAAATGTTTCAATTTTCTTCCCGTTCCTCGCTGAACTACTCCCTCAAGCATAGATATCATTTGATATGCTGTCTCAGGACTAATTATCTGTTCAAAATTATCTTCAATTTTGGGCACTTGATCGCTTAAGTAAGATATTTGTTCACATTTGATACATTTTCTTTTATCGGCATTGTAAATTGTTCTGCCTCTTCTATCTTGAATTCTATCAATCATAATGGGAATTATTTTTTTTCCTCCATTTACAAAAGTACTATAGGCAGATGTTAATTTTAATAATGTGGTTTCGGCTGTACCCAAAGAAATAGAAAATAATTCTTCAGGATTGTTATAAATACTTAACTTCTTCGTCATAGCAATAATTTTATCCAAACCCACTTCTAGGGCTATTCTTATTGTCATTAAGTTTCTAGACTTTTCTAATCCAGTTCTTAAAGTGGATGGTCCATAAAACTTTTTTCCATAATTTTCGGGTTTCCATAACTTTAAATCTATGCCCTGTTCCATAACCATGGGGGCGTCTAAGATTAAAGTAGACGGAGAATATCCATTTTCTAAAGCTAGTGCATAAACAAAAGGTTTAAAAGCTGATCCTGGTTGTCTAAACGCTTGTGTAGCTCTATTAAATTCACTCAAATTATAACTAAATCCTCCAACTAACGATAAAACTCTTCCTGTAAATGGATCCATTACAATAATTGCACCATTGGCTTTTGGTAATTGCTTTAATTCCCATTTATTTTTTTTAATTTTCTTAACATAAATTATGTCGCCTAATTTAAAGAGTTTTTTGAAGCTTTTTTTGGTCCAGTTTATTGTTTCAAAATTTATCTTTCCAATTTCTTTGTCTTCAGTTTCAATATCAACAAAAAATTCTCCCATTTTAATAACTTTAGCAATTTTCCAATTAAGACTTTCTTCGAGTCTTAAATTTGATACTGAACTAAACCAATTTAAATCATCTTTTCTATTTGCCAATACTCCCCTCCATCCATGTCTACGATCATAAAGTTCAAGACCCTCCCTTAAAGCTTTTACTGCTTGAATTTGATAGGTAGGATCCAAAGGAGTTCTTATCGAGAGACCTCCTTTGTATAGCTTATCATATCCATATTGATCGTTTAAAATTCTTCTGATTTCCTCTGAATAATAATTTGTTTCTTCTATAAGTTTAACCTTTCTGGGTTTAAGATTAATATCTTTTTTTAGTAGTTCGTTATATTGATCAATTGAAATATATTGATTTTTATACAAATTTTTTAAAACAATATTTCTTCTTTTTTTAGCAATTTTATTGAATTTAAACGGATTATATCTACTTGGTGCTTTAGGAAGTGCCGCTAATAATGCTGCCTCTTCATATTCCAATTTATTTATAGGTTTATCAAAGTACTCCAAACTTGCGGCTGCTATTCCATATGCGCCCTGTCCAAGATATATTTGATTTAAATATAATTCCATTATTCTTTCTTTTGATAAAGCTCTTTCAATTCTGAATGCTAAAATTGCTTCTTTAAACTTTCTCTTAAAAGTTATTTCATTTGAAAGTAAAAAATTTTTTGCCACTTGTTGCGTTATCGTAGATGCGCCTTCCAATCTATTAGATTTTAGATAGTTTTTAAAATTATTAATTATGGCTCTCATAACTCCTTTGGCATCAATGCCAGGATGTTTAAAAAAATTTTTATCTTCTGCTGAAAGAAAAGAGTTGATAACATTTTTTGGAATCGCTTCAAAAGGTACGAATAGCCTTTTTTGTATGGCAAATTCAGCAATAAGTTGGCCATCGCCAGCATGTATTCTACTTGAAACCGGTGGTTCGTAATTTAATAGAAACTTATAATTTGGTAAATCGTTTGAAAAAATCCATAATATTAAGAATATCGCCACAAATAATGTGAGAAATATTGATAAGATAACTATCGATATTTTTTTAATAAACCTGGACATTCTAAATTTAATTAAATAAATTTGACATTCTTTAGGCAAAAAAGTACTAATTTAGAGGTTTTAATACTAAGTTATAGAGTTTACTCATTAAATATTATATAGAAAAATAAAAAAGCAAGATTCAAAAAAAATGAGAAAATGATCAAGATTATATTTATAAAATTATGGAAAGAAATTTGTATATTGATGCGTCGCATCCAAATGAAACTAGAGTTGTTCTTAAGTCAAAAGAAAATATCGAAGATTATGAGTATGAAAGCAAAAAAAATATACTCATTAGAAGCAATATCTATTTAGGAAAAGTTAGTAGAGTAGAACCCTCTTTACAGGCAGCATTTGTTGATATTGGTAGAGAACGTCATGGTTTTTTGGCGTTTAATGATATTCAGCCAGATTATTATCAAATTCCACAAGGAGATATCCAAGAATTAAAACAAAAAGAAGAAGAATTAAGAGAAAAGTTAAAAGAGGAAAGTAAAAAACTCGAGGAGAACAATTCTACATCAACTCTTGATGAAGATTTTCATAATAGTAAAAATGGATTTAATAATACCGATGTAATTAACACCGAAGAATTAAACTCAGCTAATATTGAATTAAATCCTATTAAAAAAAAAATTGATAGAAATGTTAATGAGATCGCAAATATAGAAAAAAAATTTGATAAACCGAGACAAAGTTTTGGTTCAAAAAAATATAAAATTCAAGAAGTTATAAAACCAAATCAAATTATACTGGTCCAAGTTTTAAAAGATGAAAGAGGAAAAAAGGGCGCTGCTTTAAGCACGTTTATTTCTTTAGCCGGAAAGTACACCATATTAATGCCCAACACGCCTAAAGCTGGTGGAATCTCTAGAAAAATTTTTAATCCAATTAATAGAAGAAAAATTAGAAGTATTCTCAATGAGTTAAAAATTCCAAAAGAAATGGGTCTGATTGTCAGAACTGCTGGGGATAACAAAACTAAAAATGAAATAAACTATGATTTGGAAAATTTAATCAAAATTTGGGAAGAAATAAAAAAAAGGGCAATGAATTCTTTGGCTCCGGCTTTAGTGCTTGAGGAAGGCGATATTATTAAAAGGACAATCAGAGATATTTATAATGAAAAAATGAAAAATATAATCGTAGAAGGAAATGAAGGTTATCAAAAAGCCAAAAAATTTATGAAACAAATTATGCCAAAAAGTGCCAAACACGTAAAAAAATATAGAGGGAAAATCCCTTTATTTCATAAGGAGGGAATTGAAAAAAAGTTAAATCAAATTTTTGAACCAATATTAAAACTGAAATCTGGAGGATATATAGTAATTAATCCAACAGAGGCGCTAGTTTCTATCGATATTAATTCTGGAAAATCTACAAAAGAAGTTAATGTGGAAGGGACAGCCTTAGCAACAAACTTGGAAGCTGCAGATGAAGTAGCAAGACAAATTAAAGTTAGAGATTTAGCTGGACTAATAATTATAGATTTTATCGATATGTTCAATTTTAATAACAGAAGAAAGGTTGAAAGAAGATTGAGAGATAATTTTAAAAATGATCGCGCAAGAATTCAATTTGAAAGAATAAGTAGTTTTGGTCTACTAGAATTGTCTAGACAAAGATTAAGAGAAAGTTCAGTGCAATGGAATATTGTACTAACCTTAGACTCTTTTTCTTCTAAAATACTCAAATTAGCTGAAGAGCAAGCGCTTTCTAATAAAATCAAAAATGTCAATATCAAAGTTGCTGAAAAAGTAAGCAAAACTATCAAAGAACAATTTGATGACGAACTTTCATATTGTAAAAAAAAACATAAGCTACAAATAAATTTTATTAGTGATAATTCATTAATAATTCCTGAATATAAAATTGAACTATTAAATAAAAATAAAAAAATTATTAAAATCCTAGAACATGAAACAAAACCTAAAGAAAACTTAAATCATAATAAATTTTATCCTAAAGGTAATAGGAAATTTTTAAATAAACATTTAAAAAGCAGAAAGATACAATTATTTAAAAAATATAGAAATAAAAAATATTATAAAAAACCTTCGATAAAAAACTATAAATCTGGAATCAAAATTTAAATTATATTTTTTATTGGCGATGAAGGATTTCCAAATCCTCTCTTTTTCATCCGACCAGCTAAATAAGATTTTCTTCCTGCCATAACTGCAAATTTCATTGCTTCTGCCATTAAAATTGGATTTTTAGCTTTTGCAATTGCAGAATTGATTAATACCCCATCACATCCTAATTCCATAGCAATGGTCGCATCTGAAGATTCGCCAACGCCAGCATCTACTATCACCGGAACTTTGGATTGTTCTTTAATTATTTTTATATTAATTTTATTTTGAATCCCTAAACCTGAACCAATAGGTGCAGCCAATGGCATAATCGAGGATGCACCAACATCTTCCAATTTTTTTGCCATGATTGGATCGTCTGTACAATAAACCATTACTTTAAATCCTTCTTTGACTAATATTTCGGTCGATTTAATTGTTTCTATCATATTTGGGTACAATGTCTTTTTGTTCCCCAATACTTCAAGCTTAACTAATTTCCATCCTCCCATTTCTCTCGCTAATCTTAATGTCCTAAGCGCATCACGAGAGTTAAAACAACCTGCGGTGTTTGGAAGGTAGGTTATTTTTTTAGGGTCAATATAATCCATTAAAGCCGGTTCTTTTTTATCAGTAATGTTAACTCTTCGAACAGCTACAGTTACCATATCTGTGCCAGAGGCCTTGATTGCTTCCGCGGTTTGTTGAAAGTTTTTATATTTTCCTGTTCCTACAATTAATCTTGATTTAAATTTTTTTTTGGCAATTACAAAATCATCTTTCATATATTTTATCCCCCGCCAATAAATTGGACAATTTCTATTTTATCGTTTTTTTTTAAAAATATTTTACTGTATTTTTTTTTATCTGCTATTTCACCATTCAATTCTATAGCCACTTTGTTGTTATCTTTTTTTAATAATTTTAGCAAATCTTTAAGATTGTACCCCATCTTTATTTGACGCTTTTTACCATTCAATTGAATTTTGATTTTTTTTAGGTTATTCATAAAAAAGACTTATTTATTTAAATATTATAATCCATGACAACAAAAATATTAATTATAAATGGACCGAATCT
>Ga0187833_10002691_pt1 | contig 18802 bp, 18 predicted proteins | sample ETNtaG_37_FD_167968 | JGI IMG/M metagenome (GOLD analysis project Ga0187833, IMG submission 167968) | Marine microbial and viral communities from oxygen minimum zone, Eastern Pacific Ocean - ETNP2014_SV_400_PacBio MetaG (Illumina Assembly) | ecosystem: Environmental > Aquatic > Marine > Hypoxic...
AACTATGTCTAGCAGGCATTGGCGGATTCAGCTAGTCTTGGACGACTAGTTAGCTAAATTACGCCAAGGAGAATCAATGCCGTCTCAAGATTCTCCCGACTGTTAAACTGCAGGCCAGCCATACCGACTTTACGGGCAGTCTCCACGTTGATTTCGAGGTCGTCGATGAACAGTATCCGATTTGCATGTACGCCCGATTCGTTCAGCAGCCTATCGTAAAACGCCAGTTCCGGTTTAAGCGTGCCTGCAAGGTAAGAGACGATTACAGGATTTAGTAAGGAGCTGAATGGCAGGAATCTTTGGGCGTATGTCCAATGGGGTTCGCTGGTGTTGGATGCGAGAGCGATTCGGTGGGTTTTAGAGATTTGCGAGACTATCGGGAACATGTTTTCTGATGGGGCTATTACGCTTTTATAGATTTTCGTGAACTCGATAATTGACATGTCTAATCCGAGAGTCCGTATAGCGCCATAGGCATGATCGTCGAAGGTTATTTCTCCACGTTCGAATCGCAATTTGCTATCTGGCCCGAAAACGATTTCATGGACGTATTCCCATCGCTGTCTGGCTATTGCAGCAAGTTTTTTTGCAGCGGAAACTTCATCAACTGTACAGAGCACGTTTCCTAGATCAAAAGCTACTAAATCTATGTTCTGTTTCATCCAATTAGACTTTCACAAATTGATGAGTTTATGCGTAACAGTGCTTTAGAAGCGTTAATTCAGGAGTTATTGATCGGAAGGGAGATGGTAAACGTGGTGCCGCGGCCGACCTCACTCGAAACATCGATGGAGCCATTGTGAGCCTCGACAAGTTTCTTCACTATAGTCAGACCAAGGCCGGCACCTCCGGTTATGCTAGATCGGCTTCCATCAGCTCGATAAAACTGGTCGAAAATCCTAGGCAGATTCTCTTTGGATATGCCAATTCCAGAATCCGTTATTGAGATTTTCATATCTTCTGCACGTTCTTGAATATCTATATGGATAGTTCCACCCTTTGGTGTGTTGGTTAGAGAGTTCTCAACTAGATTAGTGATGATTTGACGCAATCGAGTTTCGTCGAAATCCATTGTTACACCGATTTCACTAATCGAAACCGAAAGCTCGATCTCACGGTCGTAAGCCCGTTGGGAGAAGGTGCTTACTGCATCCTTGATCGTGATAGCGGGCGTCCCATGTATTTTTTGTAACGTAAGTGCTCCAGCCTCGGCGACGGCCAGTATTCGAAGATCTTCTATCAGGGTTGCTAAATGGGTTGTTTGATCATGGAGGGTGTCTATGGTTTCCTCATCCGCGTCAACCAGGCCGTCCTTTATCGCCTCTAAATATCCTTGAATATTGGTCAGAGGAGTTCTCAACTCATGTGCAACATCAGCCGTCAACTGTTTCCGTTGCTGACCAGCTAGTTCAAGGTCGCTGGCCATAGTGTTGAAGGTTCTTGCTAAGTCTCCGATATCGTCGCTGCCTGATTCTGGTACGCGTTGACTCAGATCACCTGTTCCTAACTTGCTGGCTGCCGCAGTGAGCCCCCTTATCGGAGCTAATGCCTCACGTGTGAAAATAGTCACGATTAGTAAGCCAGCGAATCCTGCGGCTGCACCCGCTATAAGCAGCGATCTTTGAAATGCAGATTGCAGATTGCTCAGTGGCGGATCTACGTATTCTAGGACTTCTGCGACTAGGTCTTCTGTCACCTGTGATGGGACCTGCGTAGCCCTGATCTCTACTTGCTTTTGGTTGATGGCATTGGGTCCGCCGTCTTGTAGTAGTCGCGCTAATGACGCAGGAGAAAAATCTTTCATCGATAGAGGGCGTTCTTGTTTCCCGGGTCGCTCGTCTACGAGAAGATACCCGATCAACTGATTGTTCACAAAAACCGGCCGTTTTGAGAATCGATTTGGTTTAGCAAATCGATCGCTTAGTCTTTCAAATAGCCCCTGGGCATCTCTTACGAACTGGTGTGAGTCGGCTACCACCATTCCAGATTCATTTTCCAGTACCACTCTCCATCCGTAGAGGTTACCTACTTGCTGTATGGCGTACTGTACCTCGTCCCAATCTTGATTGGCTTCAAATGTGTCACGAACCAATTGTTCCGCCCGCTCAGCTCTCATCTGTTCGATCTCAGCAGCAAAGCGTTGTGTTTCGATTCTAGTTGCGTACGCTGAATAGAGACTGACGCCGGCTATCGATATCACCAGTATTAGTGCGAAACCTAGGGTTAGCCTGCCTTGGAGACCAAAAAACCACTTAAGCATCGAATCGGTATCCAAATCCATACATGGTTTTCAGATGTTTCTGATCAGGGTTTGCTGCATCAAGTTTCTTTCTCAAGTTCGAGACATGCGTATCAACTGTTCGATCGTATCCAGAAAAGTCATACCCGAATACGTTATCTATGATTTGTTGTCTTGATACCGTGCGGTTTGGACTTTCAATGAAGAAAGCAAGAAGGCGAAACTCCGTTGGGGTAAGTTCCACCTCTGCGCCCCTGACACTCGCCGAGCGTCTGGATAGATCGATAACTAAATCTCCTAACTTGAACTGTTCGCCTATTTCCTTTTGTTTTTTGTTTGCCCGTGAAGTACGCCTCATCACGGCATTTACACGTGCGACCAATTCGCGCGGGCTGAATGGTTTGGAGACATAGTCGTCAGCTCCCATATCTAGTCCGTCAAGGCGATCATCTTCTTCTACTCTGGCAGTCACCATGATGATAGGAAGGTCGGATTTTTCGCGAATGTTCCGGCACACCTCGATGCCGTCCATACCCGGTAGATTGAGATCCAGTAGTACTATGTCAGGAGATTCTTCAGTGGCCATCTTTAGCCCTGACAGTCCGTCTTGCGCATTCAACACTCGGTACCCGTCCTCAGCCAAATACAGGCGGATTAGTTGGGAGACTGACTTGTCGTCTTCGATGACTAAAGCGACTTTTTCAATGTGTTGCTCGTTAGTAATCATATTGGTAAATGCTTAGTTGCTTGAGTCGCGATCACATACACGGGTAGCTTATTTATATTCTATTGATGTCAAGATTTTGTGAAGACGTGGGGGAAATAGCCCCGCACCAGAGCAGAGCAGGACTAGGTTCAACATGCGCAGATTATGACAATAATTAATAACCAAGGTCGGAAAACGGTGTTTCGCAAGGATCGGAGAACATGAGAACAAGCATCACCTTACCTCTGGGCATAATACTCATGCTTGCTCTTGCATGTACTTCCGCTTCAGATGAGGTCGCGTCGATTGAAAGAAAAGATGTGGCGCAGTCCATAGTTGAAGAAGGTGATTTGGACAGATCACTTGTAAGGGGAGAGGCTGAGATGGTGGCATGGGCTGATTGCTTGCGTGCTCAAGGGATTGATGTGACCGATCCTGTTGTCAATTCTGATGGCAACATTGAGAAACCTGGATTCCCAACCGACTTCGACATCAAACGCAACCCTCAGAAATTGGAGGTCTGTGATGTTTTTATCCAAGCGTTTACATCTGAATTCAAACAAGATAATGAGGGTGATGCTGATGTCATTGACGATCTGCTCGCTCTAGCTGATTGCCTCCGTACTCAAGGAATTGACGTGAAAGACCCTACAATCACTAACGACGGGATTGATTTTGAGATACCCGGGATAAAGAAAGATCCAACAGTGATGACTGCGTATGCGAATTGTAGCTCTGGGATTAGTAAAGTAGGAAAGTGATCAGCCGTTGTTGACATATAGGTTGTCGGTTGCAGGGATAATTTCGTGTCACGTATAGCCATTTCTGACAAGACTGTGGGGTAGCCTCCACACTTTCTTGACAAGAGTGTGACATTAATTAGTTGCTGTAAAACGGTGTTTTGCCAGGATTCGGAGAATAAGAACATGCGAAAAAGCATCACCTTACTTCTGGGGATAATAATCATGCTCTTTCTTGCATGCAGTTCCGCTTCAAGCGATGTTGCATCGATTGATAGAAGTGAAGCTACGCGAGTTGCTGTCCAAACATCGAATGACGACAGTCCGATTCAGACCGATGAGGAAAAAGTGCTGGAGTTCACTCAATGCATCCGTGATCAAGGTATAGAAATTCAAGATGCCACGGTTGATTCTGATGGGAATCTACAACCTCCCCGACCTGTGGAGGGAGCATCGATGAACTTTCAGGAATTAAGGCCAGTTTTTGAAGAGTGTCGGGAATCTCTTGATGGACTGACTTTCGGACGAGAACGGGTTGACGTAAGTGAAATTATCGACGATCTCCTTGAACTAACCGGGTGCCTTCGCGATGCAGGATTTGATGTAGATGACCCCAATCAGGAGAATCTCCGAGAATGGCGTGGTCAATTCGATTTTGAAGATCCTGCTCTGCAGAAAGCTTTTGAGGAGTGTGGAAGTTTGAGGCGACCTGACCAACGTAGAGGAGGCCCGGGTTTTGGACCAGCGGGTGGTAGCAACAGTGGGACTGGACGCGGTAATGGTCCATGATGTGAGCTGAAATTGACGTTAAAACAATCGAATCCCGGCAATACACCATCTGGCAACGAAGGCCTTTGACCTATGGAATCTGACTCGAACCAGAATGTTACACCAGCGAAGTCTCAGCGCTACGGAATCCTATTGATACTCGCTGCAACTGTTTTAGCTGTGGGAATTGGTGCCATTGTTTACCTGTTAAACGGGGATGATTCTCCCAAGGAGGCAACTGAGTTAGAGACTTTGAATTTCGCAACCGTTATAACTACTGACCTCATCCAGGAAACATCGTATGACGGTGTGCTGGGTTCCATCAAAGATGATCCTGTAAAGACCAAAATCGGTGGGACGATTACCAAGATTCCTGAGCCTGGGGATACGATCAAGCAAGGTGAAGCATTATTTGCTATTGACGGTCAGCCAGTGTTACTGCTGTATGGCGACATGCCAGTTTTCCGAGACTTTGTTTTGGGTGAAAGCACTTTTGATGTCAAGAATTACCTTAGCGGTACCATCACCTGGGTGGCTGACAGAGGAACAGTGATCCAGCAGGGGGATGTTATTTTTCGTGTAGGCGATCAGCCGATCATTGCGCTGTACGGAGATTTACCTGTGTACAGATCACTTTATTACAGTGCCGAGACTACATCTGCTATAGATGCGAAAGAGGCCATTGATACGGCCATTGATGCGTTGGCGGATGCTAATGAAGTGTTGGCAGATGCTACTGAAGTGCTGGCAGATGCGGTGACAGATGAGCAAGACGCGGCTGCTACCCAGGCCGAATTGCTTGCGGATGCTATTAAAGCAGCTGAAGACGATGCCGAAATAAAAGCAGAGTTGGTTTCCACTGCTCGAGAAACACTAGACGACGCGATTAGTAGCTATTCAGATCAAATCACCGGATGGTTTGGCAGCATAGTCAGCGAGGAAGACCGTGTGGTTGAACCGACAGCTCTTTCCGAAAAATGGGGGTTGACGGTTGATGAAATATTCAAATCGTCCGTTGATATTGCAAAAAGCCCAGACGATGATTTTTCCACGCCCTGGAACGAGCTTGTTGTATGGGTCTGGACACACTTGACTCCTTACCCCATTATGTTTGATTGTGAAAACAGCCAAGCCAGTGGTCGTTGCCCCAGTGCAGAGATACAAGCTGCATGGGATGTCAAAATAGCGGCTGAAGACTTGTTGTCAGAAGTCCTTGAGAACGAAAAAAGCGCCGCTGAAACCCAACAAGACCTTGTAGACGCTGCTAAAGACAACCAGTCAAGTGTCGCTAAGACTAATCAAACCTTAATTGATACTGCTCAATCTAATGTCCAATCAGCCGAAGAAGATATTGTTTCATCTGAGCAAGACATTGTTGAAATCCGCGACGATTACGAAGAAATTGCAACGAACTTGAGCGGCGTTGATGTACAACAACTAGAGCGGGTACTGATCGATCTTGGCTATGACGCTGATGGCGCCTTAGTGGCAGACGAACTGTTCACACTTGAAACGGCGTCAGCGGTAAAACAATTTCAAATTGCAATGGGCTTGGAAGTTGATGGAATCATAGATCTTGGTGAGATAGTGTTCGTTCCGGGCCCTTCCCAGGTTGTTACTCAAGTGGTTTCAAAAGGGATGCAGACAACGGGGACGGTGGTACGCGTAACCACCGGTGAACGTGCTGTTGGGACCGATATTCTACAACTGGAAAAAGCACTACTTGCACTTCAGTATGATGCCGATGGTAAATTGGAGGCAGATGGGGTTTTTACACTTGAATCTATTGCGGCCATTATCGAATTTCAGAACGCGGTTGCGCTTGAAGTTGATGGAATAATTGATATTGGGGAGATTGTTTTTCTATCCGGGGCCGCAAGAGTTACCGATCAGTTGACTACAGAGGGAAATGTCGTAGGGGCAGGATCCAGTGTATTGGATATCAGCTTTTCACCGAAAGTCGTCCGAATGGACCTGCCGTCAGATGAACAAGGTTCGTTGGTATCAGGATCCGAAGTTATAGTTGAGCTGCCTGATCAATCTAAAGTTCCAGCCAGCGTGATTTCAGTATCTAACATAGCCGAGAATCCAACAAATGGATTTGGATTGGCTACCTTTGATGTAGTCATCGAATTGTCTGACTCTCAGCTTGCGTTGGGGCTTGATGAGGCTCCTGTTGAAGTAATTGTAGTTTCGGATTCAGTTGTGGGCGTCATGGCTGTTCCGGTTTCCGCTCTGGTTGCCCTTCTTGAAGGTGGCTACGCTGTCGAATTAGATACTGGTAATGGAACCAAGCGGTACGTTGGCGTGGAAACGGGATTTTTTGGTGAAAATGGAATGATTGAGATCGTATCTCCAGAGTTGGAGCCAGGAGATCGAGTAGTTATACCGTGAGTGACTCTGCGACCGTATCCGAAGTACTGAGTGTAGAAAATGTCCACAAGCAGTATCCAACGACTCCGCCGGTTCATGCCCTGCGTGGGATCAGTTTCAAAATAGCTGAAAGCGAACTCGTGTCAGTTGTTGGACCTTCAGGATGCGGGAAATCCACACTGCTACATCTGATGGGAACACTAGACCGTCCAAGTAGCGGAGAGGTTGTGGTTGCCGGACATAGAGTATCTGATCTGTCTGATGGTGACCTTTCTTCAATACGAGCACACCATATTGGATTTGTGTTTCAGCAGTTTCATTTGTTAAGTGGAATGACAGCTCTGGATAATGTGGCAGACGGTCTGCTTTACACCGGCCAACCGCGCAGTTCACGACGGGAGCTGGCGGAAATCGAGTTACAACGCGTTGGTATGGGACATCGTCTCGATCAAGACTCCATCAAACTGTCTGGCGGCGAATTGCAACGAGTGGCTACTGCGAGAGCGATGGTCGGTGGGCCATCTATCGTGTTGGCAGACGAACCGACAGGAAGTTTGGATTCGAAGAACAGTGAAGCAATTATTGAGCTTATAAAGGAGCTTCATTCCGCTGGTTCGACTATTGTCGTTATCACTCATGACATAGAGATTGCCAATAGCTTTCCCCGGGTCATCGCTATGCGGGATGGGCAGGTCGAAAAAGACTCGTTGTCTCAGGTTTACTTATGATGGCCAAATCATTGCCGCCTAGTCGGATCCACCTCTCAGACTTAGTCCGCACAGCAACCGTGGGTATTCGAAGTCGCAAAATGAGAGCAGGTCTTTCTGCGATTGGGATTATGATAGGTATAGCCTCAATCGTTGGGATTTTGGGACTTTCTGAATCATCTAAATCGGAGCTTCTGGCCCGACTTGATCGTTTAGGTACAAATCTTCTTACCGTTGAACCGGATGCTGGTTTCGGAAGAGGCGACGGGAATTTGCCAGCTGATGCTGCATCGATGATTTCCCGTATAACCCCGGTTGAGGCAACTAGTATGGTTAGTTTCGTCGAAGGTGTAAATGTCTATAAAAACGACCTTATTCCTGAAGGAAAAACGGGTGGAATATCTGTCCAGGCAGTTGATAGTAAATTACTTAATGTCCTTGCTGGTTCCTTAGCGGACGGAGTCTGGTTTGACGATGCAAAATCAGCGTTTCCAACTGTTGTTTTAGGATCGGTAGCAGCCGAAAGGCTCGGGGTTCGTGAGGTGACAGGGGTTCAGCCGTTATGGCTTGGAGAACAATGGTTCATTGTCATAGGAATTCTTACGACTTTTGAGTTAGCACCTGACTTGGATCGTGCTGCACTTGTTGGGCACAGTGCCGCTCAGACCTATTTAGATCACGAGAATCTGCCCACGAGAGTTGTGGTGAGAGTCGACCCCAGAAGAGTTGATCAGGTGACGACGGTTTTGTCTGCCACAGCGAACCCAGAATTTCCAGAGGAAGTGGTCGTGGATCGTCCAAGTGAGGCGTTGGAGGCAGCAGAGGCAGCAGAGGATACATTGACTACGTTGTTTGTAGGACTTGGATCGATAGCCTTGTTAGTGGGCGGTGTTGGCATAGCGAATGTAATGGTCATATCTGTCATAGAACGTCGTGGTGAAATAGGACTGCGGAGGGCCCTGGGCGCGACTCGGCGTCACATCGCCAGTCAATTCCTTGGTGAGGCTCTTCTACTTGCGTTAATTGGGGGAGTCGGGGGCGTCATATTGGGGATAACGGCTACCGCTGTTTATGCCAATGTTAAAGGCTGGTCGTTGATAGTCCCGCCAATAGCTATAATCGGCGGCCTTGGCGCTGCATTGTTGATCGGAGGGGTCGCCGGTCTGTACCCGGCGACTAGAGCCGCCAGGCTGTCCCCAACCGAAGCCCTTCGGACTACCTGATCGTGCTGATATAACCTCGCTATAGTGGAAAATATAATACGTGGCTCTTTCGGCGATCCGACCTGTGGCGATTTTCACGGGACGGCCTCACCTGCCAGTGCCCCGGTACACTTTCCATTTGTCAGCGACAACTGCCCGTTGACTGTGACGTGCTTTATACCAGCGGCGGTGGCTCGAGGGTCTTCGAACGTGGCACGATCGTCGATTTGACTTTCATCGAACACTACAAGATCCGCGAAGTTACCCGGTTTGATCACACCTCGTCCAACTATCCCGAATCGTTGCGCTGGGTTTTCAGTCATGCGCTGGATGAGTTGTTCAATCGGATAATCGTGTCGTCGTCGCAATCGCCCGAGGATACGCGGAAACGTTCCAAAGGCTCGAGGGTGAGGGAAGCTGCCGATCGGTATCGAATCGCTGCCCACCATGTAGTCATTTCGCTCCAATAGCCGCATTACGTCGGATTCAATTTGTTGCCAGATCGAAACGCTTTTGGGCGGCAACACTGCCAATCCACATTCCAGGTCTTCTTCGAGCAATATATCGCACATCATTTCAGCTACTGATGTTTCGCGAGCCGCAGCGGTGTCGGCCCAGGACATTCCTTCGAGATTGCGATTCCGATTGGACCCAATGTATGTCCACAATGCATGCCCTAAAGTCGTACCGTGAGTCTCTTCGAGAAAGTTGATTACGCGTCGACGATGCTTTGGATCGGCCAGCCTTTTTTTGATGGCCGACGGCCCGCCTTCCACGAACCATCCAGGTAAACGGCAGACTGGCATTGTCGAGCCGCAAGGGTAGGGGTAAGTGTCGGCGGTTAGGTCGACGCCATCGGCGATAGCACGATCTAACTCGGCCGTCATTGTCTCTGTTTCACCAGGGTTGTTGGGTGTTGTGCGGTAATGAGCAATGTGCAGCTTCACTCCGGACCGACGCGCTATTTCGAGTGCTTCAGCCACAGGGGCGAGACCTTCAGCACGGTCGAAATTGAAAAACCGGTACTGAACGACAAACACACCACCCATCTCAGCTACGACTTTTGCGAGTTCCACCAGTTCACTAGTAGTGGCGTATGCAGCAGGGAAAAAGCCTAATCCGGTCGACATACCTGCAGCGCCCTGCTCTATTCCCTCTCTTAGTAATCTCTTCGCCGATTCAAGCGAATCCCCGGTCAAAGGAACGTCATTAAAACCGACCGCAGAGAGTCTTAATGCACAATGTGGCACCAGGGCCACGGTATTGACTGAGCAGGTGCGATGATAGTGAGATCTGAATGATGAAATGCTGGACATATCGAGTTCCTGAGGAGGCATCCCGCAGAGTCCCGACATGTATTCGCTGTAGCTGTGGTAATTTTCTGTGTTCAACGGAGCATATGAGAGACCGTCTTGCCCGAGTACTTCGGTTGTCACGCCCATCTGGATCCCGCTCTCATGTTGGGGGTAATTGAGGAGGGCTGCATCTGTGTGGACATGCGTGTCGATAAAGCCGGGTGCAACAACCAGTCCGCCTATATCGAGCAATGTCCTTGCAGGCGCAAGTTCCAGATTTCCTATATCAGCAATCTTCTGACCTTTTACGGCCAGATCTGCTGGATAGGGCGGAGCCCCGGTCCCGTCAATAATCAACCCGCCTTTCATAATCAAATCAAACAAAAATACCTACTCCATTGAGCCATTTTCAGTCAAGCCGGGTTATGAGTGCTTCGCATGTGGTGACTTGCAGTTCGCATAACATCACCAAGTTACCGACGATCACAAACGCGTCGTAGCCGGTACGGGACTTAGATTGGTCAAGCTTCCCACCTGCTTCCGCAGATTGTGCCACCCGTCCAATGGCCTGTTCAGCTGGATCAATGCCGAATGCTATCGCATCTTCGTGTGACGCGTAGAACCGAATCTCGATGTCCTTCTGTTCGAAAAATCCGTACCACACCTCATCGGTTCCGGGCAGTGTTTCTGCCGACAGCCGCTTAGATTTTTTCCACCCGGCGCTGACGGCTGAATCAACGGTGAAAGTATCGCCAGAGCGCACGACGACCGGGGCTTCAGGCTTGTCCTGTGACGTCGGGCCGGAAACAGTCGAATCTGAGCCGCAAGCAATCACCGACAAAGCCGTTATGCCAGCTGCCCAAGCGAGAATGAATCGTGAGTACATGGTCGGTTGCCTCTTTCTCAAACCCGCTAATGACATCCATCTCCTGCAAGCGCTAGTCGCGCCGCAAAACATCATAGACGAATGCGGATGAACACTCTCTGCCAGTACTTAATGTCTCCACATATCCACTTGTGATCCCTTGCACAAAATAGCCCCGCCCCAGAGCAGGGCAGGGCTAAGTTCAATTTCAGTTTGGTACCCCCGGCGGGACTCGAACCCACAGCCTAAAGATTAGAAGTCTTTCGCTCTATCCAATTGAGCTACAGGGGCCTAAGAACTATTCTAAGGGTAGTTGAGCAGTGTGCTGCTACTACGCGATGTGCAGAAACTAGCTAACTGCGCCCTGATCGCGTAACTTTTTGATCTGATCAGGGCTTAACGATAGTAGGTCACTTAATAAATCATCTGTATTTTCGCCGAGCGCAGGACCGGGCGCGAGCGCCTGATTAGAGCCGTCCGTGACGATTGATGACACCACCTGTTTGATAATTCCGAGGGATGGATGATTAACATTTGCCACCATTCCGCGTGCGTGCACTTGTTCTTCAGATAACGCCTGTTCGATGGTGTTTACGGGGCCTGATGGCACTTTGCCCTTAAATTGTTTAAGCCATTCCGCGGTAGATTTTTCGACAAACTGATTCGACAAAATTTCTACCAATTCTTTTCGGTTATCGTATCTAGATCCGAAGGAGTTAAACCGTTCATCTTCAATTAAATCTGGCATGCCGATGATTTCGGCAAGGTTTCGCCAGAAATGCTCCTTGCCACAAAATATGGCGATCCAGCCATCGCTTGTTTGGAAGTTTTGAGCCGGCACCAAGGTCTGGTGCGAGGAGTTTGGAGCGCGGGTTGGTTCCCAGTTGCTGTTTAGCTGCCAGGATGCGAAATATGTCAGCATAGAAATGGCGGTATCGAGCAGGCTGACGTCCACATCCCTACCTACTCCTGTAGATCTCGTCTCTAGTAAGGCCGAGACTAAGCCCAGTGCTGCTGCGTATCCACCTGCAAAGTCGATAATTGAGACCCCGGCCTTCCCTGGAGGTCCACCTGGCTCCCCTGTGATGGACATATAGCCTGCCATCGCTTGCATGATTGGGTCATAACCGGGTTCTTGGGTGCGAGGGCCTGTGCGTCCAAATCCTGACAGTGAGCATGTGACTATCGCTGGATTCAGATGTTTCAGTTGATCATAGGTCAGTCCTAGGCTTGCTGGTAAATCGCCACGAAGATTGTTGAAAACGGCGTCGGATAACTTGACCAATTGGTGAAAAACCGAGATTCCATCGGGATCTTTCAGGTTGATTCCAATAGATTTCTTACCACGGTTGAACGCTTGGAAGTATAGGGAGTCGGCTTTGTCGATTACTGGTGGGACGTACCTTGTGACGTCGCCGCCGCTGGCAGGGTCTTCGATTTTTATGACTTCAGCACCAAGATCGGCGAGATTTAAAGTAGCGAAGGGGCCGGCACCAAACTGCGAAACGGCGAGTATCCGAACTCCGTCAAGAGGGGCTTTTTTTCGTTGAGCGTCGATCATTTCAGGTACTTGAGTCTTATTCTTGTCTGTCGCCGAGCGTTTGGTGGTTTCGTTTGGGTATCAGGACGTGACGCCGGACGGTCATGACTTTTTCTGAACGCTGGTTGCTGACCGTGGTTTCGAGATACACAACTCCTCGGTCTCCTTTAGAAGTTTCCCGGAGCTTCAGGATCCTGGAGGTCGTGTATATCGTGTCACCATGAAATGTTGGTCCATCGTGGGTTACCGATTCGTAATCTAGATTGGCTATAGCGCGTCCTGAAATTTCGGCGACAGTTTGACCGATCGCGATCGACAGGACTAGCAGTCCGTTAACCAGATTTTGCCCGTGCTGGGTATTTTCAGCGTAGTTGGCATCGATGTGTATTGGGTGTTGATTTTGCGTAAGTAAAGAAAACCACGAATTGTCTGTTTCAGAGATCGTACGGCCCGGCCAGTGTTTTACAACCTCGCCCTCTTCAAATTCTTCGAAATAACGTCCAAAAGTCATAGTAAAAGTTCCTAACGCTACTGTTACTTCTGTAATCCGGCGTCTCGGAGTACATTCCTGGCTCTTAATATCACCGGCATATCGATCATTTCTCCATCCAGTGACGCAGATCCTCTGCCGGCAGTTTCGGCTTCTGACGCTATATCTAATACCCGTCTGGCCCGTTCAATTTCCGAAGAACTAGGCTTGAAGATCGATTCGATAGTTTCCACCTGTACGGGGTGGATCGATAGTTTCCCTTTATACCCGATTGCTTTTGCCAGCGATGCTTCCTGTTTCAAGCCATCAGGATCTCGGAACCTTGTATAAGGGGTGTCTAGTGCATGAACCCCAGCTGCGCGTGCAGCGATGGCTACAGCGGAACGTGGGTATGTGAGCCCTGGTTCAGCTTCAATTCCAGATACAGGTTCTGTATTGTCGACTGTGCGGCTAATTGACATATCTGCCGAAAAATCTTCTGCACCGAATGCCACCCAACGTATGCGGTCACTGGCCTGACATATCTCGTAGGCGTTGATTACCCCTTTGGCAGTTTCGATGAGAGGCAGGATCGTAATGTGCCCGATCGGTATATCAGCGTTTTTTTCGGCCGCTTGGAGCATCTGGTCAATGATGTTTACGTCATCGACAGTACTGATTTTTCCGATTGAAATCCCAATGATCTCTTTCGATGCAACGGCTGCAATATCGTTTTCCGCCAACCCCGATGATAGAGAGTTCACGCGTGGAACTATGAACTTACTTGCCGTTGCGAGTAAAGGTATGTGCTCGGCCACGATGTCTCGGGCTAAGGTTTTTTCTGCCTGGGGCACAGAGTCTTCCAGATCTGGGATAAGCCATTGCGCACTAAAGCCAGCAGATTTTTCCAACATGCGAGGTTGATTTCCGGGTACAAAGAGTAGGGTACGAGGGTTAGAAAAATCGATTGCCATGCAATGGCTGCCTTTCTGACGTGAGTTAGGAGTTATGAATCATATGATGTCGAACTACTGCTAGGGAGGGAGTTTTCACTCTAAAACTTCTTATACGATGTAAATCTGTTTTTTTTATGACCACATTTTGGTAAGCAGATGTCCAAAGTTTTATTACTTGCAAAAGACACGAATCCGGTAGCTAAAGCGGTCGAGTCAGTATTTGAGAATGACATACTTTTTAAAAGACTGAATCTTGAAAGCACTGACCCGGTTGAACTTGACGATTCGGATATTTTGATAGTTGACGAATTAGTCACTGATCAGCGTTCAATTTTTGATAAGAACCCACCTGGGTTTGTTCATTTCCTCGACTGCAGGATATCAATTCCGCTCGTCATTGAACTTTTTAACGCTCAGGTTCCGGTGGCTGGCATATCCCCCGCTATCTCACAGCGCGTTTCAAATCGTGTGCTTGGCTTTGCTGGCCCACTTCATGTCAAGCCTGATGCAGATTGGGGGATTATCGGTATTGGAGATGTGGGCTTTGAAGTTGCGAGGAATTTGACTTTATCTGGAGCAAATGTCGGCGTTGCGGATGTACGTACCCCAAGGGCCAGGACTCTAACCGAACTAAATGTGAGGAGACAGTCGTTAGATTTACTATTGTCGGGTTCCGATGCGATCTCTATCCACATATATCCAGGTCCAACTGCGTGTCCGTTGATTTCTGAACGTGAGATTAATCTAATGAGGCCCGGAGCCACACTCGTAAACACGTCTGATTCTTCTGTAGTAAATGAGAATGATGTGCTTGAGGCTCTTTCGAACGCGAATCTTGCCGGATATGCAACTGATTGTCCAGGTGACGACATTAACGGGGCTGATGAGAATCTAATTTCATCTGGCAAGCTTTTGGTTACGACTAATCCCTTGACCAATCAAATCGGTGCTGCCCAGCAGATAGCCAAACACGTCCACTCCAATGTTCAATCGTTTAGAGCAGGCGAGGAGTTTACAGGGCGGGTTGAACCAATCGACTTCCCGAGTGTAGGTGACCCAAGTTTTTGGTCCTCGAGAATGAGCCCTCGTCAGTAATTTTTGAGACTTGCGGTCAGTCTGAGGCTGTTGTTGTTACTGTTTCGGCAAGTTTGTCGATCCGAACGGCGCAGGCTTTAAATTCAGGTGTTTCGGTTATGAAGTCGTAAGCATCTGAGGTAAGACGGTTTGTTTGGGTGAGCTCTGGAAACGCAAAACTCATGAATATTGTTCCGTGCGGTGACCGGTCCGTGATTTTTACCGGTACTTCAACTGAGCCTCGACGCGATGTAACGTTCACCGTTTCATCGTCTGAAAGTTCGAGCTGATCAGCATCATCAGGATTTATTTCTGCCATCTCAGAAGGCACGAGTAGGCCGAAGCCGCTAGCTCGGCCAGTTTGTGTACCGGTATGATAGGTTGAACGGCGTCTACCTGTAGTTAGAGTTAGTGGGTACTCGGAATCCGTTTGTTCGGCTGGTGGGATGTGATCTACAGGGGCAAAGTAACCTGGGATGCCGGAATCCATCTCATCTTTGTGTAGATATTGTGTACCAGGGTGGTCTTCGCTCGGACACGGCCATTGAATACCGCCTTCGTTGTCAAGTCGTTCGTAGCTGATACCGGTGAGGATCGGTGCCAGCCGCCGCATTTCGTCCCAGACGTCGGACGACGTGTTTAGATTTTGTGACACGCCGAATCTTTTCATCACATCAAGCAAGATATCGACGTCTGTGCGTGATTCTCCAACAGGTTTTATCGCAGGTCTAACGCGTTGAACTCTTCGTTCACTGTTAGCAAAAGTCCCGTCCGATTCTGCAAATGAAGCTGCAGGTAATACGACATCGGCCAACTTGGCTGTATCGGTCATAAAAATATCTTGGACTACGATGAAATCTGTTGCTTCCAGTGCTGCTTGTGCATGATTGGTGTTTGGGTCGGAGATGACCGTGTTTTCACCCATTATGTACACGCCTCTCACGCGGCCGCGTAGCATCTGGTTCATTGCTGTTATTTTGGTTATGCCGCGTCGTTTTGGTAACTCAGAACCCCACGCTGCTTCAAATTTTTCTCGAACCCCGGGGCGTTCAATTTTTTGATAACCAGGGAGGTCAGTCGGTAATGCTCCGGAGTCTGATGCTCCCTGCACGTTGTTCTGCCCTCTGAGTGGGTTTACTCCCGCATTCAGCTTTCCGAAGTTGCCACCAAGCATGCCGAGATTAGCGATTGATTGAACGTTATGAGACCCGCAGGAGTGTTCGGTGATCCCAAGTGTGTAGCAGATAGCAGCTTTCCCAGAAGCTTCGGCATATTCACGGGCAGTATCGATAATATCATTAGCCGATACACCACAGATTTCTGATGCGTATTCAGGGGTGTAAAACTCCACATGTTTGGCTAATTCCTGAAACCCTTCGGTCCGCTTTTCCACGTATTCACGGTCATATAACCCTTCCTTGATCATGACGTGCGCAAAAGCGTTGAAGAGGGGTATATCGGTTCCGATGTTAATTTGTAGATGGCGGGTTGCCCATTTGGTTAGCTCAATTTTGCGTGGGTCTATCACTATTAGCTTGGCGCCATTACGAACAGCGCGCTTCATTCGTAGCGATATGACGGGATGAGCTTCGGTGGTGTTCGATCCTGCCACAAGTAAAAGATCCGTCCCTGCTAACTCTTCAATAGAGTTAGTCATGGCACCTTTGCCAACCATGACCGCCATACCGGCGACCGTTGGAGCGTGTCAGGTACGTGAACAGTTATCGATGTTGTTTGTACCGATACCTACTCGTGAAAACTTTTGCATCAGGTAATTTGCTTCGGTGACCGATCGGGCTGATGACCAACATACGATGGAGTCAGGTCCTGACTCCTCACGAATTTCTGTGAATCGCTTCGTCATCAAATCAAGGGCTTCGTCCCAGGAAGCACGTTCAAACGCCCCATTTTTTTTGATCAAGGGATATTTAAGGCGCTCTTCGCTCTTGACGAATTCCCAGGAAGCAAACTGACCCTTCACACATAGAGAACCCCGGCTGGGTGCATCGAAATCTGGTTCGGTTCCTTTTAGTTGTCCGTTTTCGCTTAGTAAATGTATGCCGCAGCCAACCCCGCAGTAAGGACAGATCGTTTTTGTTCGTTTGAGGTCTCCGGCTCTTGTTTTTCCTACAATTTTTTTATCTGTAAGGGCACCGGTTGGGCAGGTGTTAATGCACTGGCCGCAAAAAGTACAAGACGATTGAAGCAGGTCATTGTTGAAGAATGAAGCGATAGAGTTTTCTTGCCCTCGTCCGTGAACGGTTATTGCACCTGCCTGTTCCCAGTCATTACAAATATTGGTGCATCTGAAACAGGAGATACAGTAGTCGTAATCCCGCTGTATGAAGGGGTTTGCGTCCTCTGGCTTTTCACGAACTACTAATGAGGGAAATGCATCCCATTTGGCGTTATATTCTTCAGCTGCTTCGTGAAGTTCGCACGTTTTGAAGGATATGCATTTCGGACATGTCGTTGGTGATGATGTTTCTGATAGTAGGAGTTCTAGTATCGTTTTACGATAATCGACGATGTGATCTGGGTGAGTTGCAACTTGCATTCCGTTAGAGGCGAAAGCAGTGCAAGCTGCGACTTGCTGCGTGTTTCCATCGGCTTCTACTTCTACAAGACACATCCTACATGTGCCTTGCGCTCCGGTACGTTCATCGTAACAAAGTGTCGGGACATCGAACCCAGCTTCATTTATCGCCTCAAGCACTCGTGCATTTGAAGCGCATTCGATGCTGATGCCATTTACTTCGACATTAAGTTTTCTTTTGACTTCGGTTGTCATCGGTTGGATTAACCCTCAGGGAATTCAAAAAGGGTAACAGTAGTGCGGAGATGTGGCTGACTATATGGGAATATCAGGATTGTAATTTTTTGATCTCAGCTGGTTTAAATATCGATTAGCAACCACTTGTGACTATGACAGAACACAAATTGGAGTTGGATCACCCTGCACGTACTTGTCTTATTCGCCGCCATAGGAACCAAACGACGAAGAAGATGACGGTTCCTATGATCGGGATGTCGAATGGCTTTGAAACGTGACGTATTGAGTTGTAATTTTCTCCTAACAAGAAACCTCCCCATGCCAGACCAAGCGTCCACGGTAGGGCTCCGAGGAAAGTGAATACCGAGAATTTGATTACATTCATGCGTGCTATCCCTGCAGGGATCGAGATGAACCCGCGGACACCAGGGATCATTCTCGCGACGAACACTGTAAGTTCCCCTCGCGTTTGAAACCATCTCTCAGCGCGATTAAGGTCGTGAGGCGTGATCAGCAGGTATTTGCCATACTTTTCTATGATTGGGCGCCCGCCCCATTTTGATATGTAGTATTCAACTAGTGAGCCGATCAAGCTTCCAATCGCGCCCCATAATCCCGCAAGCAGCACGTGCGGGACGCCATGACCTTGATCCAGTACGAGGTACCACCCAGCGAGCGGCATGATTATTTCACTCGGTAGTGGTATGGCTGTGCTCTCGATCGCCATGAGCACGATAACGCCGAACCAGCCCATGAATTCGTAGACATCAGAAGAAAATGTGAGGACTAACGTTTCCAGGTTGCTTATCAGATTCGTTGCGAACTCTATCGTCTTATCTCCTAGAACTGTGGACTGACTGGAGGGGCAGGGCAGTGCCCAATCAAGTTCAGCAGCAATACAGCATTAGTTTATCAGTCACCACTAGAGAACCTCTCGTGAAACAGAGAATTTGATATCTGAGGCATACGGCCTTTTGAACTGAGGGTTGACCGTAGAGGTCCTTTCATGTTGGTAACACCCCCCTGCAGGCTGCTTCAAGCCTCCTGTCTCTGTTTAACGACTTCTGTGTTTGAAATTCCGGTAACTCGGAAACG
>Ga0187833_10002694_pt1 | contig 18791 bp, 20 predicted proteins | sample ETNtaG_37_FD_167968 | JGI IMG/M metagenome (GOLD analysis project Ga0187833, IMG submission 167968) | Marine microbial and viral communities from oxygen minimum zone, Eastern Pacific Ocean - ETNP2014_SV_400_PacBio MetaG (Illumina Assembly) | ecosystem: Environmental > Aquatic > Marine > Hypoxic...
AATTAACTTTGTCCCATATATTACGCCTGAGGCACCAGTAATTGCAACAACGACTTTCATACTAATTTAATTTCTCAATAAGTCTTACATAAGTATTTCCTAAAAAATAAAAAATAAATGAATCAAATATCTATTTTACCATTTCCCTCTGACAAATTATCTTTGATTAAAATAATCATAAAGAAATAAGTTTTTTTACTTAATCTTCCTCCCATTTTTTTATAAAATGTTCTAGGAACAGAGAATATGTAGGATAAAAGATTTATTTAGATTTATTGAAAAAAATGGCTAATTGATCTAATACGAAATAGCGGAATATGTATATATTCAAAAGAGAGATTCAATATAGATTAAAATGGGCATATCTAATCCCCCCAAAGAAAGTAAATCACCGCTAATAAAATCTTTAATTAAATATGTGATTATAGGATTATTAGTTGGATACTTTGTTTCTAACAATATAATTTCTCAACCTAGTGTTGGGATTATAAAGATCAGTGGAACTATCCAAGATGAAAGTGGTTTTTTTAACGTGGTTACTTCTGACGAAGTAAATCATATGCTAAGGTACGCAGAAAGTAATAACAATATAAAAGCGGTTGTATTAGATATCAATAGTCCAGGTGGATTAGCTTCTTCAAGCGAAGAAATTTACATGGATGTATTAAGACTCAGGCAAAAGAAACCAGTTGTAACTAGTATAGGTGCAATTGGGGCCAGTGGTGCTTACTATATCGCTATAGCGACTGACCATATATATTCTTCTCCAACTTCAATTGTTGGTAGTGTAGGTGTGATTACAAGTCTACCAGACCCTATCGAAATAGACGAAAAAACTCTTACTTCTGGACCATTCAAAGAGACTGGAGCACTAAATAGAGAATGGGTTTACCAAAGTCAACAGGTTGCTAAATCATTTCAACAAGCTGTAATTAATCAAAGAGGAAATAAGTTAGAGATGAGTAATGAAGAACTTCAGAGCGCCAGGATATACATAGGAACTGTGGCTCTTGAAAAAGGTTTAATAGATGATATTGGTTCTGTCAGTGAAGCGATTAATAAAGCAGCAGAATTGGCAAAGTTAAAAAATTATCAGGTTATAAATATCAATCAACAACTGAACATTACTAAAAATTCGGACGTATTCTTTGTAAACAAAACTGAAGTTATAGAAAAGACAAATACTGCCCCTGTAAACTACTACCTTTATCTGGAGGTAGATTGATGAAACGATTATATATCATATTAGCAGTGATAATACTGGTCACTGGTTATAAATTTTTTAATAACTACACTGGTATTTATTCTCCAAAAACTGAGAATGAGTTACAACAAGATAATGTAATTATTCCAAGTCTAGAGTTATCCTCATATGAGGATAGTTATAATAAAACCACTGGGGGAATAGCACTAGTAGATCTATCTCATGAAAACAGTTTCGAAACAGACGAACTTAATGTATTAATTAAGCGGATTTTAGTCAGGAATTACAGTGTAAAATATCTTCGCAATAAATCTGAAATGAATGAAACTTTAAGAACTGCAAACACTTTTATCGTTATATCTCCGAATAAGCAATTTTCAGAAGAGGAGATAAACTTAGTTGAAGACTTCCAAAGAGATGATGGGAATTTACTGTTGGTAGACGATCCTGCTCGAAAAAGTAAAATTAACTTACTTTCCATGAGTTTTGGGATTATTTTCAACCGTGATTACCTCTATAACAACGTAGCTAATGATGGCAACTACAGATACGTTATTTTCACAGATTTTAATGAAGATAATTTGACAAAAGGGTTAAGTAAAGTATCTTTCTATGTAGCAGGATCTATAAGTGGAACTATGCTCATTAAAAGTGATACGAATACTTATAGCTCTCTTGGAACAAAAGAAATTTTTTCCCCCGTTGTTAAAAACGGTAGAACTTTAGCCATTGGTGATATAACTTTTCTTACACCACCATATAACACAATATATGATAATAATAAATTCATCTCAAATATAGCCGATTTTATCACCAGCTCCTCTAAAATTACACAGCCAGAAGAATAGATTAAACTAAGAATTATTAAAGGATTGGATAGGATTTATCCAATAGTCAACATTAGAAAAATAGATGTGTGCCTAAAATAGTTTAAGAACTGAAAACAGTGCCCCTGACTTTCTAAAATTTATTGGAATTATTCTAAATATTGTTCGATTTTTACTCGATTAAATTTAGCAAAATGCTCCTTAAGAGTATATACCCCAATATCAAGAATCTCCTCCTGAGCTTTCTTTAAAATTCTTATTAATGGTGATGCATCCCCAATATTCTGGAGTATATTATTTAAAATAACCTGCCCTTTGATTTCTTTATACTGTGATACTGGTGGTAAATCCAAAAGTATATAGCCCTCTTCAATGTTTAAATCAATTGAGATCTCTTCTTCAATTTTCTTCCATTTCATCACGTTTTGTCTCAGATGGCTAACATTCTTTCTCATATCTTCATTAAGCTCGGCCCAAGGTCTGGAAAAAACATTTTTGAATAAATCTCGTCGATCAAATCTTTCTCCAATATCATGAACATACCCTTTAGAATTCCTAAAAAGATTTTGAATTGAATAATCATCCATTTTAAATAGTAAATTATAGTTAAGTGATTCATTTTGAATGGCTCTCTCAATAGCATTAAGAAACATTTTATCCGCGATTCTACTTGTATGATGAAGATAAACAGTTGGCATCATTAAAAAGCGAGCCACTAGTAAAGCCTCAACCGCCTTAAGCCCGCCTTTCTCAACTACAAGGTCATTATCAAATATCTTGATAGTATTTAGCAAGCGATCAAGATCGATAACACCATAAGCTACACCTGTATGATGTGCATCTCTTACAAGAAAGTCCATCCTATCAACGTCAAACTCGCTGGATATCATTTTACTCATAAACCCAGACTTGCCCGCTAATATATCACTTATGTCGTTTGGTTTAATATCGACTTCCTCAAGGATACTAGTTATCTTCGAATTTTCAATAATATGTTCTGTAATTTTTTCGTGGCTAACTCCTAAATACCTCTGAAGGAGCTCCTCGGAGGTATGTGATAGTGGACCATGCCCGGTATCATGTAAAAGGGCAGCAAATTTTATTTTGGTTTTATCTAAATGATGTAAACCTATTTTTTCACTCAACTTTTCTGCTAGGTAAAATGAACCTAAAGAATGCTCAAAACGGGTATGGTTGGCACCTGGGTAGACAAAATATGTCATCCCAAGTTGTTTCAAGCGACGTAATCGTTGAAATTCCGGAGTATCAACTATCTTGAGCTCGGTATTACCGAGAAAGATATCGCCATGGATAGAATCACGGATTACTTTCATTCTCCAATTACCTGAAAAATAATTTTGCGATTGCGGGGACCATCAAGCTCTGCCAGGAATATATGCTGCCATGTTCCAAGCTGGAGTGATCCATTTTGGATGGGAATTGTTACATTAGATCCTAAGCTAATAGATCTAAGGTGTGCATCAGAATTATTATCAATTTTATCGTGTTTATATCCGGCATCCTTAGGGAAAATCTGAAGAAGCCTTTCATAATCTTTCATAAGTCCTGTTTCATTTTCATTTATAAATACTGCATTGGTAGTATGCGGAGAGAATATCATAACCATACCTTCTATAACATTAGTATCATCCACGAATCTTTTAACTTTTTGAGTAATATCCATGAATTGTATTTGATCCTTAGTGTCTAAAGAAATAGTTATTGAATTAATCATATTATATCTTTTATTGGGATTATATAAAAAAGTTGTAGATAAGGTAAACTTTTATATTTCCTAATTAAAAAGTTTCAGTGCATGAAACTTCTATTCATCCACGCTGATTTTATAGAATACCAGACAAAAAAGAAAACTCAGATAGCTGAAGAGATAACTGAAAATCTAAAATTCCAGCGAGCTGAAGAGGTTTTAGTAGTTTTTACAGCAATTGAAAGAGAAGAACAGGATTTACCATCGAAAGCTACTATGCTTGCGAGTAATGAGATAGTTGATGTTTTTAATAAAGTAAAGGCTGATAGGATAATGCTTTATCCCTATGCTCATCTAAGCTCAAATCTATCCAATCCAGAAACGGCGATAAAAGTGTTGAAATCAATAGAAAAAAAACTCCTAGATGATGGATATGAAATTACGCGAGCACCCTTCGGTTGGTATAAAAAATTTGAGATAAAATGTAAAGGACATCCCTTATCAGAGCTCTCAAGAGATATTGTAATAAGTAAAGATAAGCAACGAGTTTCAAAAGCAATTGCAGCTGAAAAAAAATTGAAATCAAAATGGTATGTTCTACATAAAGGCGTGTTAACACCTGCTAATGAGTTTGACTTCACTAAATATCCTAGCTTGAAGATTTTTTATAATTATGAAACTTCTGGAACTAGGACGAATAGTAGTGAACCACCTCATATACGTTTGATGAAAGACCATGAATTTGTAGATTATGAGCCAGGAAGTGACTCAGGAAACTTACGATGGTACCCAAAAGGAACGCTAATAAAGAAAATACTCGAAGAGCATGTTACTAATATGGTCCTCGACTATGGTGCAATGCAAGTTGAAACTCCTATAATGTATGATTTTGAACACCCAAAGCTCAGCAAATATCTCAACAGATTCCCTGCAAGACAATACATTATTAAAAGCGAAGATAAAGAATATTTCTTACGATTTGCAGCTTGTTTCGGACAATATTTAATGAATCATGACATGACGATATCCCATAAAAATCTTCCTCTACAAATCTATGAACTAACCCACTATTCCTTCAGAAGAGAACAACGGGGTGAATTAGCGGGTCTAAAGAGGCTAAGAACATTTACAATGCCAGATATGCATACATTATGCAAAGATCTAGACGAGGCTAAGAAAGAGTTCATAGAACAGTATAAACTTAGCATGAACTGGATGGAAGATATAAATGTAAAATATGATGTTGCTATGCGTCTTGTTAAAGAGTTCTACGATAATAATACAGAATTCATTAACAATCTTGTTGATCTAGCGGATAAGCCTGTTCTTATTGAACTATGGGATCAAAGGTTCTTTTATTTCGTGATGAAATTTGAATTCAGTATTAATGATGCATTAAATAAAGCAGCTACATTATCGACAGTTCAAATAGATGTTGAGAACTCTGAACGGTTTGATATAAATTATATTGATGAAAAAAACAACGCAAAGCATCCATTAATGTTACATGCAAGTATTTCTGGCGGAATTGACAGGAACCTTTACGCATTACTTGAAAATGAATGGATGAAAATGCAAAAAGGTGTAAAACCTATGCTTCCTGTTTGGCTGTCTCCCACCCAAATAAGGATCATACCAGTATCCAATGAGCAGCTACGATTTTGTTTAAAATTGTTAGATGAATTTGAAAAATGTAACATTAGAATTGACATTGACGATGAAACAAACACTTTACAGAAAAAAATCCGAAATGCAGAGAAGGAATGGATACCGTTTATTGTTGTTATTGGTAAGAAAGAGGTACAAAGCAATAATTTGACTGTTAGGGTAAGGAATATGAGAGGTAATCAAAAAAAGTTTACAACTAAGGAATTAATAGAACATGTCCAAAATGAGATTGGTAATAAACCATTTAAACAACTTAGTTTATCTCGTAAGTTGTCTAAAAGGCCTAAATTTAGATGATGTTAATCAGAATTGATTTACAAATGGAATAAACTTTAAATATACAAATAATTTAGATTTATACTAAATACCAGGTTAAAATGAAACTTACTCATGCAGATAAAGGAGGGGTTAAAATGGTTGAGATATCTGAAAAAGAGGATATTAGAAGGATTGCTATAGCACAAGGTAAAATAAAACTGAAAGAAGAAACAATAGAAATTTTAAAGTCTGGAAAAATTGAAAAAGGAAATGTTCTAACCACCGCACAGATTGCAGCTACTCAAGCTGTTAAGAAAACATCAGATATAATACCTTTGTGTCACCCTCTACAAATAACAGGCATTAGGGTAAACTTTGAAATAAATAATGATAATTTAAAGGTTAAAGTGAAAGTTACTACTATAGGAAAAACAGGTGTTGAAATGGAAGCATTGACAGGTGTAACTATCGCTCTGTTAACGATATGGGACATGGTAAAGGCTAATGAAAAAGACCAATACGGACAGTACCCTCAGGCTAAAATAAGTGATGTATATGTGGTAGAAAAAATAAAAGGTGATAGAAATTAGCAAAACTACGGATAAACACAAGTCCCAAGCACCAAAAAAATTAAAGGCAGGTGTAGTTACGATTTCTGACTCTAAATATGATTATAATTGTAATGAATACGTGTCAAAAAAGGAAAAGGATGATACTTCAGGTAAGATTATTATTAAAGAACTGAAAAAAGCAGGTCATGAAGTGATTTTTTATACACTCATTCCTGATCACGAAGGAATCATAATCGAGACGGTTGACCACATGTCACAGAGGTATATTCCAGATATTATTATAACCACGGGTGGAACTGGAATTGGAAAAAAAGATGTTACCGTCGAAGCTATTTCCAGCTTATTTAACAAAAAATTAGAAGGATTCGGGGAGCTTTTTAGAATCGAAAGTTTGGAAGAGATTGGAAGGGCAGCTTTGCTGAGTAGGGCAGTAGCAGGGATATTTGAAGGAATTGTAATATTTGTCTTACCAGGTTCACCAAATGCTGTGAAAACGGGGATGGGCATAATAATTGAAGAAGCACCTCACCTGGTTAAACATTTAAGAGACTGATTTAAAATTATGAGATTGGATGATATATTAAAAAAACTACCTTTACTGGACTGTGGTGACTGTGGATTTGAAACCTGTAGAGATATGGCAAAGGAGATATCCATCGGTAAAAAAGAATTCCAAAATTGCCTTGTCATTTATGCGGGAAGAAAAGTAGAGATAAATGTAGGAGGGAACCCAGTTCCAGTTGGAAATTTTGTGCAGAACTTGGTATCTAAAACCATTGTAGCGATGGTATCCACACTTAAAAAAACAAATTTGAATAATGGGGATTTAATCGAGATAAAGGTTAAAATTGATGAAGATGATTTACGATAATTGTGGTCGACCATTAACAAGCATGCGCATATCCATTACTAGCCGTTGTAATCTAAATTGTATCTATTGTCATCATGAAGGAATAACTCGAAATACTGGCATCGAGATGACTCCTGAAGAAATAGGAGAAATTGTTAGTATAAGTACAGAATTTGGAGTGAGAAAGGTAAAAATAACAGGTGGCGAACCACTCCTACGAAAAGATATTGTCTCAATAGTTAAAAAAATCTCGGATATTAGGGGAGTAGAAGATGTATCTTTAACAACAAACGCTATGTTCCTAGAAAAACTGGCAAAAGAATTGAAAATTGCAGGACTTGATAGGATAAATATTAGTATTGATACTCTTAAATCTAAAGTTTTTTCAGAGATAACCCAAGGGGGGGATCTATCAATGGTTCAGAGGGGCATAGAAAAAGCTATAGAAGTTGGACTTAAGCCAGTAAAACTTAACATGGTCATTATGAAAGGAATTAATAATAGAGAGATTCACCATATGCTAAAAAAATATTCAAGAGATAATGTCGTAGTTCAACTAATTGAACTAGTTGATAGTAATGAATTATTTTTTGAAAAATATTACTACAGTTTAGACGAAATAGAAGATAATTTTGAAAGACGGGCAAAGGAAATAGTGGTTAGGAAACTAATGCATGGGAGACATAAATATATCTTAAATGGTACAGAAGTTGAAGTTATTAAGCCAATGCATAATACAGATTTTTGTGCCCATTGTACAAGAATCAGAGTTACTGCTGATGGAAAATTCAAACCCTGTTTAATGAGAGATGATAACCTAGTTAACTTCCTGGATGAAATGCGTTTAGGTGCTGATGAAAATAGACTAAAGGAACTATTTAAAAAAGCTATAGGGGAACGAGAGCCCTTCTTTAAACAAACTCTTGTGGGAAGTAACTAACTTCAAGGACACATAAGACAGATATCAATAATGTTACCCATTGTTATTTTGAATTTATTTTAAGAGTTGACTAAGGAGGAATATACATTGAGCAAGGTAAAGGTACATGCAGGGATATGTGGATTCATATCCAATATAAAAGTGAATAAAACGGATGGAAAGAATGCTAAAGTAAAAATAACGAGTGCTTGTGGAATGATTAAGGACTTGAGCAGCGAAATGACAGAAATAAATTGGATTAAAAGTATAACGAGAGAAATGGCTGATTCTGAGGTATATAAAATAACCGATAAATACATAACCCACGCTGCTTGCCCTGTTCCAAGTGCTATTTTGAAAGCTGTCGAAGTAGAATTCGGACTAGCTTTACCGAAAGATGTAACGATGAAAATTGAAAAAGATTAGATTTTTTAGAAAGTCCTCAATAAATTAAGAAGATTATTCATTAGTCTATAATCAACAATCTATTAAAAATGAAGGATAAGGAAAAAATAATTTTCTATTGAAAATATATAGAACACAATTTACCTAATCTAATTTTGGTACTGTTAGAAACTAATAATCTTATTATGTCCTATTAGGCAATAATAGATATATATCTAGGATAATTAGGATATTTTAATGAAATTAGGCCCATTTCAATTTAATAGACTTGAATTTGCAGGATCTCTAGCAGATTTAGGTACATTATTACCTCTCTTAATAGGCCTCATAGTTATAAATGGCCTTAATCCTACGAGTGTACTATTCATGATCGGTATATTCTATATTTTATCTGGAACTTATTATCGTATTCCAGTATCAGTACAACCAATGAAAATAATTGCTGCATATGCTATTGCTATGGGCATGTCACAGGTTGAGATAAGTGCTTCAACGATTATAATTGGGGTAATCCTACTGGTCCTTGGAATCACTAAGTTAATCCGACTAATAGGGAAATACATCCCCCATATTGTGGTCAGAGGTGTACAATTTGGTGTTGGATCCATTCTTATTTATAAGGGCATAAGTCTAGTATTAAAATCGGATCCAGATCTTGTAATTCAAAATGTGGGACCGGTTAGTATAGGCATAATACTTGGAGGAATTGGAGTGATATTAACTCTGATACTTCTAAAAAACAAACGCTTTCCTGCAGCAATAGTTATTGTATTTCTTGGGATAATGGTGGGTATATTCATGGGTAAACCTATCGATGGAGAGATCCAGGTAGGGATATACCTCCCTAAACTATTCCCCTATGGAATTCCTGGGAAAACGGATTTATTGATTGGTCTAACTCTTCTAGTAATCCCCCAAATTCCAATGACCACAAGCAATGCTATTATATCCAATTGTGATTTATCCAAGGAATATTTTGGGAAGAAAGCTAAGAAGATGTCGTACACATCTCTAGCAAATAGTATGGGACTTGGAAATGTTGTATCTTTCATATTAGGGGGGATGCCCATGTGCCATGGGTCTGGTGGGATTGCAGCTCATTACAGGTTTGGTTCACGAACAGCTGGTTCTAATCTAATTATAGGTAGTATTTTCCTTGGATTAGGATTATTTTTTGGACCATCAGCACTCCATCTTTTAGATCTTATACCCCTCTCTCTTTTAGGTGTACTACTGATATTCGCTGGTATTCAATTATGTTTGATGATTAAAGATGTTAAGGATAAAATAAATCTAGCTCTAATTTTTTTTATGTTTTTAGTAGCACTGACAATTAATCTTAGTATATCATTTATATTAGGTATAATCCTAGCTTATACTATTAAAAAATTCAAACTTAAAATCTAATCCCTCTAGACTAAAGTAAGTTTAATAAATTATTCTTCTCTATCTTCTAGAGTCTTGAGTCTATCGTGTATTAAGCACCAATTCATGTCCATGTTATCTAATCTTTCTTTAACTTCTTGACTATTCTCTTCCAATTCCTCTAGCTTCTTTTCCAATTTACTTATCCTATCGTTTAGATCTCTATCACTCACTTATTTTACCTCCAAAAAATTAATCTTTAATAAATTAAAATAGATATCCCCGTTGTAATTATCAAGACTGACAAATAAAAAACGTGCTATGTTTTCAGTTAACAAATGATTTGATACTTTTCGCTAGCCCTTTAGCTGCTAGATACGGAACACCGTTGCCAATTAATCTAAATTTATTCGTTAATGACATGTCTGCAGGTAATTCAAATTCAATTGGTAGCGACTGAACTGATAGCGCTTCGGCAACTGAAATCCGTCTTGGAAAACAAGGATGGAGGTGTACTTCATTATTACCATAACAAGCGGTTGGCGAATATCTCCATCGGTGAAGTCTTTTGAAAGATTTTTTTGAATCGTCTCCCTCTTCAATTATTAGCATTTTAGGCAATCCACTTCTAGCTTGAAAAAAATCCGCCCTGTTTGGGTGATTATTTACGTCATTTTTTTCAAACCAATGTTGTACAGTGAGTTCGGCAATAAAACCTTCAGGGGTTGAAGTTTTCTTACCTTCACAAAACGGTGTCCTTTGTGGCCATTGTAGAGAAAAAACTTCGTTTTTATCATATTGTGTGAACTTTTTCCAAGGAAATCTTTGGATATAAGGTCCGAGAAGTGGAATTGTCTTTCCTTTATCCTTTAGAAATTCTTTAATATCAAATCTAAAAGCTAATATTATCAATATAATCGTTATCTGATTATGTCATAAGTCCTCTAAAATCTATTTTATTTCCTTTTGCCGGGAAATCGACAGCCCCCTCAGGTATTGAAGGAGCTTTAATTTGGGGTTCCTGGACCTTTTCTCCATCGTTAGGGCCTTTAGCAATCAATACCTCATCAATCCTAAGAATCATGTTAACAAGTTCACTGGCAATACTCAGGGCGTGCTTCTTTGATTTGAAGGATTCAATTATTCCAGCTTCAAGAGAATGCTTTAATTTTCCGTCACGTACATCTAATCCATAAGTTTGTTTATTATCCCTATGATATTTTCGAAGTTTAGCAAGAGTATGGAGTGGTTCAATCCCTGCATTTAAAGCCAAAGCTTTAGGGATTGATTCGAGCGCATCGGCATAAGCGTTAATAGCTAATTGATGCCTTCTTTTAACTTCTAGAGCATAGTCCCTTACATATCTTGATATTCCGATTTCACATGCTCCGCCTCCTGGTACACATCTTTTATCTGAAAAGGCTTTTGAAATAACAGATACCATGCTCTCGGTCCTTCTACTTATTTCAAGGGTTACGATCTCACTCCCACCTCTAACAAGAATAGTCGTGATATTATGATTCCGACAATTTAAAATATACATAATCTCTTCTAAACCCATTTTTTTCTCCATTATAATGCCAGCATATCCCAGAGTATTAGAATCAATATCTTTGACATTACCAACTATCCTTCCTCCCGTCGCCTTTGAAAGTAATGTTAAGATATCTTTATCTACGTCCCGTACTGCTAAGATACCTTTCTCTGACAAAAAAAAACCTGCAAGTTCTTCAATATTTTTCTGGCTGAATACAACATTTGCTCTTGATTTTACAATCATGTCAACGGCAATTCTCAATACTCTACTTTTATAGTCCATGAAATCGCCAATATTGCGCGGATCCTGGAGTTTAATTTTGATTTCTTTAACCGGTTTTACAACGAAATCTGTATCTATTAATAGGATTCGTCCATTTTTAACGATGCTTGGCATTTTTTTATTTATACGTTTACCTAAATCAATTATTACACCTTCAATAAGCTGGGAATCACCAATATTACCCCCAGGTCTAGGGACCACTTTAATGTTTTCAACTTTCTTAGATATCGTAACTGCATTTACTACTAAATTACTTAGATGATTCACTTCTTTTTCGCTGATTTTTCCCTCTATCATTGTTGATGCTAAATCTAAGATATTTTTTTCAGTGAGAGGGAAAGATGCATTATCTAAATATCTCTGCGCATTTTCATGTGCAATTCTATATCCTTCAGCAATTACTGTGGGATGTAACCCTTGATCTAGAAGTTCCTCTGCTTTTTTTAAGAGCTCTCCCACTAAAATTACAACAGAGCTTGTCCCATCCCCATCCTCCTTTTCCATCACTAGTGAGGCTTCTACTACCAACTTAGCTACTGGATGCTGAATGTTAATCCTAGATAGAATTGTCGAACCCTTATCAGTTATTGAAATATCTTTAGAATCGGAAATGAGCATTTTTTGGAGACCTTTTGGTCCAAGAGTTGTTTTTATAGTCTCTGCTATTACTCGTACAGCTAATATATTCTCTCTCAATGTATTTTTTTTATTAATAGTTCGATATTTATTAGCACTCATTGGAAAAAAAATCCCTACAATAGTTATTAAATGGTTAGCTTCCTATAAATCTCTGGAAGTTTTTGAGGCAATTTATTGATATCATCTAGGATTATATAATTTACATCCCCATACATGTGCTGGATATAATCCCTTGCCTCAGTATCGATTGTTATGCAGAATGGAGTAATATGTTTACGTTTAGCTTCAGTTAAGGCTTTCTTGGTATCCTCGATGCCATGATCCCCTTTATATTCATCAAAATCTTCTGGTTTACCATCGCTTAAGATTATCATGATCTTAGTCTTTGCTGCCTGTTGATCCATTATCTTTGTAAGATGCCTTATAGGTGCCCCCATTCGAGTATAATCAAAAGCTTTCATACCAGAAATGCGTTGCTTAACATTAATATCGTAATTCTCATCAAAAGTTTTGATTTTGTAGAAATCACATTGTTTCCGAGTTTTTCCTGAGAATCCGTATATGGCATATTTATCATTAAGATAATCTAATGCTTCACACATAATCACTAGAGAATCTTTCTCAGTATCCATTACCCATCCAGTTGTTGATCCACTCATATCTACTAAGAATGCTACAGCAATATCTCGATCATTTTTATCTATTTTAATATACAAATCATCAGAAGGCTGAAGTCCAGCATACATATCAATCATGGCTTCTATTACAGCATCCAAATCTATATCCTCTCCTTCCTTATGTCTATTTAGTTTTTTATATTCTGGACGGAGTCGTTCAAACTGCCTCCGAACCATCAACAAAAGGCTTGAATATTTATCTAGAGTTTTATCTACGAATTTATCAGATTTTTTTGCCACTTCCTTCTCTTTTAACGAACACCATGCAGCCCTGTAATTTCCTACTTCATAATCCCATTCGTCATAAAGGATTGCATCAACCAGATCTTTATCTTCCATTTCTACTTGATAAGTAGTTGACAAACTCCTTATTTGAGCTCTAACTAGTTTGTTTGTGGATTCAAGCACTTTAACAAACATATTAGAATCAAGTTCCCCCATCTCTCCAAGTTGTTTTTCAAGTTTATCTATAATTTCATCTAATATCTCATCCGGTAATGTTATTCCTAGTTTTAATAATACATCCTCAAGATTAAAGAATTCTAAAAATGAAAAGTCTTCCTTAATATCTTCAACTAAATTCTCTAGTGATCTATTACTTGGAGATTCTCCTATTAACTTATAAATATCGGATAGTGAGTTAATTAGTTCTTGTTTAGTCAGATTTATACCTAGAGTTATTTCTTCGGGTTTAATGTTACCAATGTACAAGATATCTCGAATCCCATTATAGACACCATCCAAACCAGTAATTATACTATATATTTGTGCGGTAACTCGAGCAGAATCCTCAGAGGATGGTTGAACAGTTAACATTTCATTGATTAGGGATATACACTTCTTCGTTACTATCGAGGGAGTATCAGAGTGAATACCAAATTCTTGATTGGTCATTAAAGCTTTTTGAATATCATATACCGCAATTTCTTTTTCTGTTAATTCAGCAGGAGTAACCATATTATTTAAAATAGCTTTTTTGATAAATGCTAAATCCCTATATAGTCCTTTAAATTCTATGAAAATGTAATGCTCTATCCTAGCGTTATCTACAATTTCATATATTTTCAAGGCTAAATCTCTATCAGGGAAAAAAGAAAAGAATTTTTCGAAAGCGCTAAGTCCAGTTGAGCTGTTTTTTTTGTATTTTTCATTGAGGTATTCAATAGTTTCAGTTATCCTATCGAGAACAAGGTCGAAGCTTCGATATCGTATTTGAGCGTATTTATACACAGTAAGTAACTTATATACTTTGAAATTATCTTCCTTTGATGTAAATTCTTTAATTACAGAAGGTAAATAAATTGTTCGAGTATCAGTATAAGTCTCATTACACGTTGTGATTTTCAAGTCTCTACCACTTAAGGCATTAATATATAAATTAAGGATATTTTTTATATCTTCAAATTGTAATCCAACTGTACGAATCTTATTTATGATATCCCGAGTTATCCCTTTAAAGAAATTCCTTGCAGGTACTACTCCATAACCCTCATAGAGTTCTATTCCATACTCTACCCATTTCTCCATGTCATTAAAGCTAAAGTGAGTGATAGCATCAGGAGCTGTTTTGAAGTAATAGAAAGCCATTTCAGGATCACGCCTTGCGAGTCTTTTTCCAAGGTTATAAACTCCTATTAATTCATTTTCATTAAGGGTAACTAATCCTGGAATAGCCTCATCGATACTATGAGTACCTTTAGAATAATGTGTTCCTGTGTATCTTTGAACAATTTCATCTTCTCCAAAAGATACCTGTCCAAGTATTTTAGTTAATTCAGACTTAATTATTGAAGAATTCGCCATATTTTTTCACAATACTGTTGAAATAATTTCACGGATAGCAATCTGCATTTCCTTATCATCAGTAACAGGATTTGTGATGGCAACTTCACACGCAAGTTTCGGATCAATGCCGGTACTTATAAGCTTCCCTGCAAAGATTAATAATCTAGTACCAGGACCTTCCTCTAGTCCTTTGTCCTTTAAATTTCTAATTTTATCTCCAAGTTTAACTAAATCTCTTGAGACTTCAATATCTATTCCACTTTCATGTTCGATTATTTTTTCTTCAATATCTTTTGGAGGAAAATTAAAGTTAATAGAAATGAAACGTTGCCTTGTACTGTGTTTCATGTCCTTCATAACACTCTGATAACCGGGATTGTAGGATACTACAAGCATAAACTCGGAGGGCGCCTTAATAATCTCCCCCCTCTTTTCCATAGGCAAGAGCCTTCTATCATCTGCCAGTGGATGAATTATTACAGTAGTATCTTTACGGGCCTCGACTACCTCATCAAGGTAACAAATTCCCCCTACTTTCACAGCTTTTGTCAAGGGACCGTCGACCCATTCGACATCTCCACCTTTTACTATGTATCTTCCTACAAGGTCACTGGCTGTTAAATCATCATGGCAAGCAACGGTTACTAGTTGCCTTTTGAGCCTCCAAGACATATATTCCACAAATCTTGTTTTGCCACAACCTGTTGGACCTATCAACATAATATGCATTTTATTTTTGTAGGCTGATTCAAATAATTCTATTTCCTTATTAATAGGTATGTAAAAAGGTTCTTCCTTGATTTGAAAATTTTCGATTTTCATCCTTGTAGATTTTTTCTTAGAGACGTTTACACCTCCTGATAATTAAATGTAATTTTTATTTCTATTTATAATCATTGGAAATTACCAATTTAGTGGGATTTTATTTGAAATTAATAAGGATTTAAAAGTGAGAATAAGATGGACCTACCTAAGAATTATTAGGTAATCATTAAATTATATTATTCCTCTAACAATTCAGGAAACACCTTTTCTTCCAGTGCCAATAATCTATCCTCCTGACCAATAACTTTCAAATCAATATCCATTATGTAAATTTCTAGATTGTCAAGAAAAATTTCCATATCTTCTCTAAGTTTCTTAACATTATGATTTAATTGGTCAATATCTGTGATAAGATCTATATTTGACATTTATTTTACCTTCAAGAGTGGGATTAATTGTTTGGATTTAATAATTAAACTATACGCATATATATATTTCCAGAAATATTTTTTTAATTCAAAAAAAAAGTGATAATCTAAAATGATATTTCAACATTTATTATTATGAAGATTATAGGTGAATAACTTTAAATTAAATTGAAACATACTCTACAGTAATCTATGAATTCTAAATCGGTGAAGGAAATTGGATCTCATATGAGTTTGCTAACCTTCCCCAATTCTGGTAATACTTACTATTACAGAAGTAAAATTCAAGCTAACTTGATAGAACAATCTATAATGAATAATTTGAAAAAAAAATAATCTTCAATAAAAGTTTTATAAACTACAGATATAATTGTGAACCTGATGAAATTACCGCATTATTATAAAGAACTTGATTTAATATCAAAAAACTTAAGTTTATTAATTAAAAATGATGACAAATCTGAGAAACTGTTAAAAAATATGGATTTAAAAGTTGAAGATATATCAAATCAATTACGCAACTCCTTATTAAAGACTTCTAAACTAATTTCAAATGAAAGAACAATTACGGGTGATAAAATCGATAGAGCTGTAAAAATTCTTAAGGAAATTTATGATAACAGCGAAACTCCATTGAAAATAAGAGAATTAATAATAAATTCCGCTATCGAGCGATTAATTAATGTAAAAAAAGAGTTAATGGTTTCTGATACATCTATTGTAGCTGGTGTAATAAAATTTCAACCAAACCTGGATCTTCTGATTTTAGATGACAATAAAACAATTCAAATGCGAAATAAGCTAGGTATAAATGAGGTTTCACCAATTATTAGAGAAGCTGCAATAAAAGCTAAACTCACACTAGCGGATAAATCATTAGATAAAATAGAACGAGCTAGCAAAGCCACAGATATCCTTGCTGAGACTCTACAGCCAGCCTATTATGGGGGGAGAAATCTACCATCATATTCCAATGAACTTAAAACAATATTGTGGGAAATTGCCCACACCATTAGTCATCAAGGCTCTAATTAAAAGTTTTTTACAGTAGAAACTTATATAACTCTCTAAGGCGATACAAATTTAAAATGTTAGAATTAGATGAACTAGGTGATTCAAGGACAAGAATATTAGAAATCCTAAGAAAAGGAAGATCTACACTAACTGATCTTAAAAATAAATTAGATATAAGTCCAACAGCAATCAGACAACACCTTGAAATACTAGAGAAAAATTCTTTAGTAGATAAAATGCCCCTAAGATATGGTGCAGGGAGACCAAAATACGTTTATGCATTAACAGATAAAGCAGATTCTTATTTTCCAAAAGCATACGAAACGCTTGCTCAAGATCTTTTAACTACTATTGTTGACAAATGGGGTAAGAAAGAATTGATGAACACATTACAGGAAATAGCAAAAAGCAGGGGAAAAGAATTATCGAACAATATACAGGGGAAAACTGAGAAAGAACGGTTAGGTAATGCCGTTAATATAATGAACGAGATGGGATATTATATAGACTTAGAAAAGGATAAAGAAGGTTATTGCATTAAAGTCCATAATTGCGTTTTTTCCAACTTAATCAAAAATCACGAGAGTCTTGTATGCAATCATGATCATACCCTATTTCAAACAATCTTAGATTCAAAAATCAAGAAAGGCCGCTCAAGAACTCAAGGCGCAGAGTACTGCTCTTTTCATCTAATCAAAGATTGATAGAATTTTAGATTCTATTATACGAAGCCATTAAATTAAACTATTTAATTTTGTTTACTCCAATGCCTAGGATAAGTACTACGTTTCATGATAACACGTTTTGTTCGAACAGCAATGCCCTTCTCCTCAATAAGAATTCTCTCAACATCCATTAAGGAATTACCGATAGCGATTAACTCTCCTTTAAGAGTCATTATAGCCACTTCCATACCAATCTCTAATCCTGAATCTAATTTAACTATCCCTGGTATTGCTAAATCCGCTCCGTGACATAGAGCATCCACAGCACCATCCCTAACAACAATTTTGGGCAAATGGCCTACAGCTACCTCAACAGATATAATTGACTTCCTAAGAAAATCTTCCCTGCCATCTTCAATATAGAAAGCATATGCATCAATTAAATCATGTAGAGTGGAAACAGTACTTTCATCGAAAATTCCACTCTTTATCCGTCTTAATTCTACCATATGTGCACCATACCCAATAACTTCACCTATATCGTGACAAAGTTTTCTAATATATGTTCCAGCTTCACACCTAACGTTAAATAGAATATCTCGATTATTGATCTCCAATAAATTGATTGCATATATCTCTCTCGTTCGTAGTCTACGCTTAACAGCTGACTTTACAGGCGGTTTCTGATAGATATTAGATGTGAATTTGGACAAAACATCCGATATCTCATTTTGTGAAAAATCATTATGAATTCGCATAATGCAAACATACTCTTTATCAGCGTTAAGAAGAATTTTAACTAATTTAGTTGATTCCACTAAAGTAATTGGTAAGACCCCACTTACTTTAGGGTCTAAAGTGCCCCCATGTCCTGCCTTTTTAACTTTTAATATTTTCTTAACCCATGCTGTAACCTCATGAGAGGTCGGTCCGGCTGGTTTGTCTAGATTAATAACCCCATAGTTAAGATGCTCTTTTATGTCTCTATCTTCTGGTCGTTTTCCATAGTCAAAGTTTGTATTAGATTTTGACAGAATTATCAGCTTCCGATCTGGAAGTTTCATGTTACTCTCCAAAATCCACATCTGCCTTTATCAGAGCTTTCTCCACATCCTTAGTTGATGCACCATCTTTCAAATCTATTGAATCATTTGTGGGTATTAAGTGCTTTAGATTACACCGCCTTCTTCTCACAAATGTTGAATCAACTAAAGCAAAATGAT
>Ga0187833_10002696_pt1 | contig 18786 bp, 17 predicted proteins | sample ETNtaG_37_FD_167968 | JGI IMG/M metagenome (GOLD analysis project Ga0187833, IMG submission 167968) | Marine microbial and viral communities from oxygen minimum zone, Eastern Pacific Ocean - ETNP2014_SV_400_PacBio MetaG (Illumina Assembly) | ecosystem: Environmental > Aquatic > Marine > Hypoxic...
TTGTCTGGAGGTTAACTTTATTGCATGCCTGTATAGCAGTTTTTGCCCTTTCGATAGTTGTTCCTTTTTTTATTTTTTTCAGTACAGTTTCAGAACCTGATTCGACACCAAAAGTCACATTAGTACACCCAGCTTTTTTTAGTAATTTTGCAAAAGACTCATCCATAACTTCAGCCCTCGAAAAGCAACCAAATCTAATCTTTAATCCTCGTTTTATAATTTCACAGCATATTTCTTCTGCTCTTTTCTTCTTAAAGGTGAAGGTATCATCCTGTATGAATATATATTTCACATTGTATTTATTTATTAATACCTCAATTTCGTCTAAAACATAATCTACACTGTGCACCCTAACACTATGTCCATCAATCAAATGAGCAGAGCAGAAAATGCATAAAAAGGGACATCCTCTACTCGTAATAATTGTTGAGCTTCTTCCGCCTGGTATATGACTATGGGTTGAAAATTGATCTATATCAACCAATCCCCTTGCAGGAAAAGGTATTCTGTCCAAGTCTGTTTCTAAAGGACGCATTATGTTCGTAACAACTTTTCCATTTGATCGCCAAATCAATCCTTTTATATGTGGGAGATCCTTTATGTTATTGGATAAACTTTCAACCAACTCGGCAGCTGTGTCTTCACCTTCTCCACAAATTATATAATCAAACTCTTTCTGCTCTTTTAGGATTTTATCTCTATATGAGCTAACATGTGTTCCGCCTATCATAATAGGAATTTTCAATCGTTTTTTAATTTCACGTGCTATATTAACAGCATTTGAATAGTTGGATGTCATAGAAGTAAGGCCGATAATATCAGGCCCAAAGTCTTCTATAGAACTTATTACCAAATTAATAAAATCAGATTCATTTGGACTCACGAGTAGTTTAACCTCGTTACCAGCCTCTTTTAAGACTGCAGCAATATATCCCAATCCCAGAGGAAAATATGGTTTAACCGCAATCTTACTCTTTCCATATAAATCCAGATAAGGAGGTTCTATTAATATGATTCTCTGCTTCAAATCCCAGCTATACTCCTTACAAAATTGAAACCGTCCTGGAGAAACACCTTAAACCCAGTAATTTTGAAATTATTCCATATCACCTTTGGTCGAAGATAAAATCTCATAAAACCCCATTTCTGCAAGAAAACAAGAAATTTAGGGGTTAAATCATTAACGGATATTGAAGCCTTTCCAAATCTTTGCAAATAACCGTAATCACCTTCATTTTTAATATATCTCGAACCACCTTCACCGTTTATAATCATATCTCGCACTTTTGTACCAGGATATGGTTGCAGTACATTAATCACTACCTGATCAATACTTTTTAAATTTCTAACAAATTGAAATGTATTTTCTACTGTTTCTCTTGTTTCATAAGGCGAACCAATAATAATAGAGCCTCTTGTTATAATTCCTGCCTCTTTTGTCATGCTAAAGGCACTCTCAATCTGATCCAGAGTTTCACCCTTCTGAAGTACTCTTAAAATTTTAGGATCTCCACTCTCAATTCCATATGACATTCGTACAAATCCAGTCTTTTTCATAGTGAGCAAAAGCTCCTTTTCTACCAAATCGGCCCTGCTTAATCCTTCCCATGTAAATTTCAACCCTCGACTATTTATTTCCTCGCAAATTTCATAAATTCTGTTCTTATTTATAGTAAGACAATCATCATTAAATGCCACATGGGTTATACCCAATTCATTTACTATATACTCTAATTCCTCGATAACATTTTCTACTGAACGGAGTCTGATTTGACTTCCACCTCTTATTTTCTCCGCAGCACAATAAACACATTTATATGGACAACCTCTTGATGACATAAAAGAAGCTGTCGTTTTATACCCACAATATGGAATTGATCTGAAGTATAATTCGTTTTTCAATAAATGCCTAGCCGGAAATTCATAACGATCTAAATTCCTTTCCATCGGACGTGAGGAATTTTGAACAATCTTGCCATTATTTCGATAAATAAGCCCTTTTATATTATCTATTTCTTCGTTATTACCTTGTAACATAGTATCAATTAATTCCAAAATTAGATCCTCACCATCACCAATACAACCATAATCTATTTCAGGTATTTGCTCTAATACTTCATTTTCAAAAATGCTGATATGTGTACCACCTATAATAATTGGGACATCAGGCATTTTCTGCTTTAACATCTTAATAATCGGAACAGCACCATCAAAATCAACTGATGTAGCAGTAATACCAATAAGGTCAGGTTTAAATAACTTGGCTATATTTAATATCTCAATGATTGACAATCCTTCTGCCTCTGCATCTACAATCTTTGCAGTGTGGCCATTCCTCTCAATAGATGAAGCCAAATAACACAAATTAAGAGGAGGATTTAGAAAACCCCGTTTATATATTCTCTTATATGAGCCATAAATTCTCCCAAATGATGATACGATAAGAAGAACTTTCAATTTTGATGAATTATTCATAGTATTTAAACATCACGATAGATATCTACATTAACTTCTGACAGCTTAAACCTTAAAGAAAACAACGCCCCGAAATGTTTTTGCCTTTTGGGCTGTTAGCCAAGTAAACACGAACACCATGTTTTATTAACAACTTATTAATTGCTTATTTCTGCTTGTACTGTCTGATTCCTCAGGGGAGTTAACTATTAAAAAAAAGATGAATATCACACTAGGCCATAAATGTGTGACTAAACGCTTAAGTGAAGCTGTTATCATACTGACAGGATCAAGAGGGCTAATTAGATAAATAGTAAAAAGACCTGTTAGATATAAAATAAATACAATCAAAAAAGTACTAATTACTACATTTTGCTTTATTACTATGTTACTTCCCAGGAGAATATAATAAACAAACAGCACGAATATGGCTCCGGTGTTATAAATAAATAGATTCTTCAAAAATACTTTACTAACCATTAAAAACCGGGAGGGATCTATGAGCTTGTCAATAATCGAACCTGACCCATGAGCAAAAACGTAGCTGGATTCTACCAGATATATTTTAAAATAAATAATCACTAAAAGTACTGGCAATAATCCGATCGTAAATGGTAATAGTTCTTTTATATAAAACTTCAAACCTTTTACAGGAATATAAATAATAGCACTTGCTACAAATATTAATATAACAAACATCAGACCTTCATTTTTCGTCCATGCCGATAATCCTGCTGTGAGTCCCGCCAATACTATCAGAGATTTATCCTTTTCAGAAAATCTATCATTAAGGGCGAATAATATAATAGTAGAAAGATAATAAAAACTTATTGGCACATCTGCCACTTGATTAATACCACTTTGAAAAAAAATAGGAGAACCTACAAGAAGCAAAGTTGCTAATATTCCCTGACTCTTACCACGCAGAATTGATAGTGATGTATATAACAGACCAATAGTAAAAAAGGTAAACATTATTGTTACTATTATTGGAACAGTTGTTGTATCCTCACTGATATAGTACCATGTTTTAGCAATAAACCCAGGCAAAAGCAATGGGTAGGAATGGTGAAGAAGTTGGGGGAAAACCATATCTATATACTCAAGTTTCGAAAAACCGAGTCCATTCCACTTTATAAGAGAATAAAAATTAACCCAATCTTCACCACCCCTGAACAAGACTCTTGCCATCAAGTTAAAGAATCCAACTGCATCTATATAACCATGAGGTTCCTTAATAATAGATTTAAGTGAAAATGCTACTATTAAAACTCCAATTACTAAACACAACAACAATGAAACCAGTTTCATTGTTGTTGTGTTACTATATACTGTATTAATTTGGATATCACTACAAGGCATACGTTTTCGCAATTTAATAGTAATAATATAAAACGCCAAGGACAACAAAAGAAGAACAATATCAAAAGCAATAATCATATTTCTTGAAGGAGCGAACAAATTCAAAAATATAAAAAACCCTAAAGACGAGACGCCCACTCCAGTACCAATAGATAATATAAATTTTAGTAGAAATCCGGATAAAATCGATTCTTGACGAAACCAAAAGCCATTAATTATAAAATAACCAATGAAAAAAGGTATGGCGAATGATAACAATAATAAATATATCATTTAATTATCTTACCTCTAAAAAGAAAGAGTCCATTACCAAAATTTTTAACAAGTAGAAGCCGTTCTCTTTGTGCAATATTATCTGACTTTGAATGATCATGAAAGTAACCCACTACAAGATCTCTTTCTGTATCATTGGCTAAAACGATAGGAGCAATACTATATTGTACATAATAAAAGTATGTTAATGATTTTTTGTCACTAACGAAACCAGCAATATCAACTCCAATTAGGAACTCTTTTAAAGGTTCGATATTTTTCTCGAACAATGTTATTTCATCTGTTTTTCTTAAGGAATTAATTACAAGAGATTTTGTTTTGTTGTTTATTCCGCTCTTTTTTGCATTATTCTCCACTACAATTCTTTTATGAGATGGCCCTTTCTTAAATTCATCAAATACAACCTTATGATCAGCTTTTTTTGTTTCTTCTACAGATTCAATTGTTGTTTTCACAGAAGTTGAGTATGAGATCCAGTAGCCATGAGTAAAGAATAAGAAAATAATTAACAAACAAACTCCTAGCTTTTTTCTAACTCTATAATTCATTAATTAAAGGATCAATGCTACTCCAAAAATGTTGTATGATCTTTCATTGGATCAAGATGCCCCACCAGCCCAATCGTAATCAACTCATCATCAATGAGCCACTCATCCCGTTCGCTTAAACCTGCTGAACAGTTAGACTTGAAGCGATCGGTTTCTCTCCCGTTCGGTATAACCATCATACGATTTGTATTGCAACCAATACTCTGTGAAATTCCTTACTTGCAGAAGAATTAGCAGTAATCACATCAGGGAAGCGAGACAGAAAAGCGCTCAAGCGTAGACTCGTCCTGGCAAGCAGTCATAACGGCTGACATCCATATTTGAAGCTCTCACACCCCAGAGGATTCGTTTCACACGCATGATTCTCCCTGAAATTAGGCCTACTAAATTTGCATCGGGGAGGAAAGAATATAGGATGCGTGGTTTTAATCTATGCAAAACAGTTATTAACCGAGTGCAGAATCTGATTAAACCCCAACGGCTTGACTTAAATAGAGGTAATAATCTAACACCTTCTAACACAACCAATTCTTCTCTTTAGTGTACCTTCATCATAAAATAGGCCAATAGTTGGCTCAAAAACGTTCTTATCATGGCCTTTAATCAATTCTACTAAATGGCGATCAGTACCTCCTATATTATGAGAACGTATCAAGAGAAAATGTAGCTTTTTCGCCTCTAACTCTTCATTCATTTATTACTGAATAAACTCCAAACCATTAACACACCCTATGGAACTACAAATATTTATGGCTTGAGATCTATGGCAGAGGTATCCTGTTTACAAGGTTGTTTTATGACTCGAAAGATAGGACTATACCAAACAACTTCTTATTTACCATATTATAACTTTGATTTTACGTAACATTCTTTTGAAAAGATTTAGATACTCATATGTAAAATAATAATAAAAATAAATAGGACCAAAACCTTTCTTTTCATTACTTACAATTGTAGTATTAAATGAAAGATGTATGCCATCTAATCGGTGGCGCCCTAACATTATCATTTTTCTCTGTTCCGCAACGGTCATTTTTCTTTTAATCCTTTCAAGACTTATAACGGGGATTTTTGCCACATGAATATACTTATTACACTTTTTTTTTGCTAAACTATAATCAATCGTTGGTCCACTCGCGGATAATATAATATCGAACTTCTCCGGTTCAATCTGTTCTATATACTTATATGCATCAGCAACTACAAACTTGACTTCTGGGAATAATTTACGCGCAATAGCAATTTCATTTATATCAAAGTCTACTGCAACAATATTATCTGTTAAATCAGACAATAACCATGAGCCTAATCCTGTACCACATCCAATTTCGAGAATACTTTTGGGTTTATGTACATCTAAATAGTCAAATACAGTTCTATAACGCATATACAAAGTCTTTAAGGCATATATTGAACGCAAAGGATTTCTTGGGGCAAAAAAGGATTTACCAATGTCAAGATTAAGTCCTTCTGCACGAGATTTTATAAGAGAATTAAAAAGAGGCATACTTTTAAATTTTTCATCAAGCAAGTATTTATTCAATTTTTTAAGATGCTTATATTTCCTAAGCCTTTTCATTCCAATTTCTCCTTTTTTTAAATCGTTGCAGAACGTTCCCTAACCATATTAAGCCATAACTGCCAAGAAAATAATATATAGGCATATTTATTGCTCTATGTCTGGTAGAACCAATTGGACCTATAGTAAATATAAAATATGCTGAGATTAATAGCATCACTAACAATACACAACGATTAGATTTTCCTGTAAAGATTACAAAGATACTGACTAAAGCCATTGTATAGATTATTAATAAATGAGACTTTATAAAGCACCATAATAAAACATAAGAAATGAATCCTTTGCTCAATAACTTCTCTAAAAACGGCAATGAAGTACTGTTACCCGCATATTCAACAGAAGAGGGTACACGTCTGGTAAAATAAAGTGATGGACTTTTTGACAATATCTCCTTTTCATAAGTTAGCTTTATTCCTGCAATTTCAAATAACTCTTCTCTTCTTTGACTGCTAAATAAAAAGTCAGGTGGCGAAGAACCCAATAAAAAATACTGAAGACCTTTAAAAACAACTACAGAGTAATCTATAGGTGAACTCAATATCACTTTAACAAGATTCGCATTATAGTATGAGATTCTACCATCTATATCTAATTTTTCTACTTCCTCAGTTTCATACTTTTCAGTCAGCTTACCCGCAGCCTCTCTGAATGAAATTCCATCCTGATACGCTTTTAATGGAGCAACATGCCAAATAAATGTACTCCCGACTTGTGAACAAAACACCCAGCTTCCTTCAGTAAAATAATTCCTAGCCTTCCATCCTCCTATAAAAATTGATTGAATGATAACAAATAAACAAATGTAATATAACCCTTTCGTAATGCGTATTTTTTTTATTATTAATAAGAAAACCAGAAGGAATACGGATAGTGGACCAAAAAGAAGATACACACCAGGCTTAGTCAAAGCGGCCAATCCTAAAAATAAAGAAGCTAAGACTATATTTTCCTTAGACTGTGTTACTTTTATAAACTTTATAAGAAAAAAAAGGAAAAGTGTAAATAAAAATGCATATAACATATCCGGTCTAAAGTTATTAGCCCAACAAAACATACTTAGATCTGACGCAGCGAGAAAGGCCGCCACACATCCTACCTTATAGTTAAATAAGCTTCCGATACGATATGAGATAAATACAATGCCTAGATTAGAAAGAATAAGAATAATTCTGATAACTTCAATTGCCATTTCTTCTAATCCAAAAACTGAAAAAACTAAAAAACCTATATAAGTAAACACCGGTAATATCTTTAAAGTAGGCAGACAATCTATAGACATACAAAATGAATATGCACCATACTTATACAAATTCGCGGAAACAAGTAAATAAGTCATTTCTAAATCATTCAAAAGATGTGGAAAATTATCTAGAATATGAACGTATAAATACACATTAACAACAATCGCATATGCAAAGATACACCATATTACAATCTTCTTTCTATCCTTGATAAAACTGCTTTTCTCCATCTAAGCTATTCTCCTTATTATCATAATAACCTTGTCTTAAGAAAATTGTAATTTCACTTTTTATAAAGAAATATATCTCTTAAGTATTTTACAAAAAGTAGTTCTGGTGCAAACTTATACATTTTGTTTCATAATTTTTGTGAAAAACTAAGACTACCATGCTTAGCGGGGAGCAGTACACTTATGCTCCATTTACATTTCTGAGGATATTTGACTACCTTACAAATTATAATCATCAAACATCCGATATGAATGATATTAACACAAGAAGGTTACACTTTTCCCGTAGCAGAAACCATATTGCCCGCCTTGGGGCGGAGATGTTTTTTGGTTGACTTCATTTTATACACTGCTACAAGAAAATATTTTCTCATAAAAGAAGAAAGAGGAATGATATTAATTATATACTCTATAGCATAGCCATTAGGAATGTTTTTGCATCTCTGATTAGCAGCAAGTGTCTGTTCAACGGTAATTCATTTTTTCATAAGATTTAATATTCGCTGTGAGCCTGACTCAGCTCCAAATTTAAGAGTATGCGAACCCGCACACTTAAGTGCTTTAACCTCTTCATCACTTGCCTCCATAAAAACATCAACCCTTGTGCCAGAAGTTGGGCCATGTCCTCCAATAACAGACTTAACAGCGATATTTTTTTGACAATTTTGTCAAATTCAATAAAGGCATTAATATGAGTTGAAAAAGCAGGGTAAAGTAAAATAGCAGTATTAATTTGTTTTATTCTTATAAGAGCTTTGGAAAAGCTTTTTTCATGAATATACTCGACATTGATACCATTTTCATTCATAAAACTTGACAAGCAGTAAATAGCATGCTTGTCATAAAAATTATAAGAAAAATCAACAAATGCGACTAATCTATTTTTCCTTTTCATTATTTCTATTACTTAGTAAACCTTTCCTTAATAATCTGTGTCAAGTACGCGGAGCCCCATCTAATAATCTGCAGCTTTCTTTCCCCTCCAATTCTTTTTGGCTCGTCTTCAGGTATTTCTGTATATTTTTTTTTATATTTGGCGCATCTTATAGAAAGTAGAGGTTCAATACCCATTATTGTAAAAAACCATTTTTCCATGTTATATGATTCTTCCGTATCCATTTTAAGTTCATAAAACAGAGACGTCCTGTAAATCCTATAAATTACCAAGGCATCCGTATAATTACTGCCATGAAAAACGTTGATGAGCTTTGTAAAGAGCCAATTACCGAACCTTGTAACAAAATTATCATCGTGGCTTTTAGCATGGTCAAGGTATCTTGAGGCTATTACCATATCATAACCTTCTTTTATTTTCTTAATTAACTCAGGGATTGCCTCAGGAATCGAGTTCCCATCAGGACTGAATGTTACAACAATATCTCCGTTGATAAGTGGAAATCCTTCAATATACGCATGGCGTATCCCTTTCTTTTTTTGTACAAAAGTTGTGTATCCATGTTCCTTCGCATACTCTAACGTGCCATCAACTGAGCCACCATCAGCTATAATAATTTGATCAACCCATTCTTTCTTAACTCTCGGCATAATGGATTTCATTCCTTCAATCTCATTATACGTAAGAACAAATAGAGTGGTTTTCATTAGCCTTTACTTTAACTCAGCCTGCGACTTCATTTAGAAGCTGACATGGTGCCAAGATCTGTTCATTCTTCAAGTCCGGATAAGTACCTACATAAAAACCGTAAAAATGGATGTGTTCCACTTCTGGATATTTTTCATACTCCTTTTCCGGAATGAACTTATGAAGATAAGGCTGCCTGAGGAACTCAATAACTGTATCCAGATCTGCCCTTGTAATATTATTACTCATCAATGGCAGATCAAGTTTTCTGTTACTTTTCACCTTTAATCTGGATTTCAATTCCTTTCTATTTATGTAACAAAGCTAAACAAGGTTTTCACTGGTAATATTCATTGATAATCCTAATAATACTTTTTTCATCTAAATTATAAGTCTCATGCAAATGATCTCTACTTCCTAAACCAAAAACATATTTATCAGTAAACCCTAATTTCATCAATCTAATACTCCTATTCGATTGATACTTGTTAAGCACATTCGATATAAGAGTATCCAGGCCTCCACTATTTATAAATGCCTCTTCTAATGTTACTATAAAGTTATATTTTTTTAGTGCATTTAATAACAGTTCTTCATTCACAGGCTTCAACATAAATACATCTATAACTCCAATTTTGCGAGAAAATTCTCTTGATGCTTTTAAAGCTTTATGTGTCATGTATCCGGTAGAAACCAGACAAACTTGCTCACTCTTAATAATCTCATGAAATCCATCTTCAATATTTAAACCATCAGTGCTACTGTAAATCTGACCAACAGGTTTGCTGTCAAAACGTAAGTATTTTGGAGCTTTAGTATTAATTGAATAGTTTAGAAAACATTCTGCTAATTTCCAATCACTTGGAGAAAAGACTGTAAAATTAGGGAGCAGACTCATCAGGCTTAAGTCTTCAAGGCAGTGATGTGTAGGACCTGACATATTATAACTTAATCCTGCGCCGACCCCTATAAGGTTTACGTTTATTGGTCTTATTTGTGACGTGATTGACAGGTTTATCCTTATCTGTTCATAAGCTCTCATGGTTAAAAAAGACGCTATAGCATAAGCATATACTATATATCCTTCGAGAGCCAAGCCTGTTGAGACATTTATTAAGTTTTGTTCTGCTATACCAACATTGATAAACCTTTCTTTAAATTTATCTCTAATCCTATCAAGTGAAGGTGCGCCCAAGTCTGCTGTCAGGAAAAATATATTTTCATTTCTATACATTTCATTAAACAACCCTTCTATAAAGACATCTCTCATTGTTCCCAGCTGTCCGTTTTTCATACCATCTCCTTAATAGCAAGCGTTGCTTCATCTTTACTCAATGATTTGACATGGCATAAAGGGTCATTCTCTAACATGGAAACTCCCTTGCCTTTCACAGTATCTGCAATTAATATTTTAGGTTTCTGATCACCTCTTTTCCCCCTAAAATCTATCAATGAGTTATATAATTCTTCAACATTGTGACCATCAATAGTTTCTACGTCCCAGCCAAAAATCTTGAATTTCTCCTCCATTGGCGTTAAATTTATAATGTTTTTGCAGTAGTCAAGCATAGAGACTTTATTATTATCAATTATTACCATTATATTGTCTAATTTATGTTCTGCTGCAAACATGATAGATTCCCAGATTGAACCTTCATTTAATTCGCCATCACCTAATAAAACAAATACCTTTGAGTTTGATTTTTTTCTCTTCAAAGCAAGAGATATACCACACGAGACACCAAGCCCGTGCCCTAAAGACCCATTATTTGTTTCAAATCCCGGTATTATACTGTCTGGTATGATACCCAGAAACGAATCCTTCTGGCAAACCCTCTCCAATTCCTTTTTATCAAAGAACCCGAAATCCGCTAGTATCGGATAAAGTGATGTTGCGCCATGTCCCTTACTAATTATAAATCTGTCTCTACCCTCCCAATAAATATTCTTTGGATCAAACCTGAGAATCTTGCCGTAATATAATACTACAAAAATCTCAATGCTAGAAAGCGCGGAAGCAATTCTTGTCTCAGGAGCTATATTATGTATTTTCAATGTTTCCCTTCTTAACCATAGCGATCTTTCCCTGAAAAAATCATTCATCTTTGCATTATCCTGGTCTACTTCCATCTTAACAATCCTCCTTGCCTTTTGTACTGCTCCTGGCTAAGCAAAGTTAAAATTTCTTCGATATATCTAAATCTTTTAAATATCTTTAAAAAAAACTGGTTACTAATTATATTTTCCCTTATTTCTTGATAAATAATGTATAAACCCAGAACATCTTGATGATAAGCTGTACTTCAGGAACAAAACCATAGGATTTCCTTCTTAAACGCCAAACAAAATACTTAGAACTAATCCGTACCATAAACTTAGATAAGGAATCTAATAGCTTATTATTAAATTTAATTGTCGATAATATCTGAGATCCAGAATAAGCAAGAATATTTATATACGTCAAATTGCTAATCAATTTACGTTCCTTTTTGCTGTACCATGGTAATTTGTCACCCGTAAAGTCTCTCTCATCACCTCGCCAATTTGCCCAGTCTTCAAATCCTTGTGGAGGTTTTAGGCCCATTTTAAGAGCAATATCAAATAAAGGTGTGCCTGGAAAAGCTGTATATTGCGCAGGTGGAGACAATGAAGCATCCGGATTTTCTTCTTTTAGCCTAAAGAAAACGTCAATAGTCTCATTAATTTCCGCAAATGTTTCGGTTGGAATACCATACATAAAACTATACACAGGCTTAATACCACTTTCTCTACATCTTCGATTAAGTCTTAATATTTGTTCTACGGTTTGCTTTTTGTTCATAAACTCTAGCACCCTGTCCGAACCAGATTCAGCCCCAAATCTCATGACATAAGCACCACTCCTTTTCATAAGTCTCAACTGATCATCTGACGCTCTGAGAATATCAGTAATACGCGCACCCGAGGTATACCAGGAAATATTGAGTCCTTCAGCTATTATTTCCTCGCATATTTTTGCAACCCGATTTATGTCTAGGCAAAATTCATCATCCCTGAACCAGATACCGTCAAGGTTAAATTTATTTACATTTCCTACTATCATCTTTAATATTTTCCCTACAGTCATTGCACGCCATTTGTTACGATGAACAACTTGATTATAGCAATAGGCACATCTGTGAGGACAGCCTCTGCTTGTCTCACCAATGTCAAGCGTTCTTATACTTTTCTCCAGATACATATCAGGATTAATATATGACTCAACATTAACTAGATCCCATGGAGTAGGTAAAAGTTCCTCAATATTAATTAGTTGGCGATAGTCTGTAAAAACAAACCTATCTCCGTCTAGAAATGCTATCCCTTTTACTTCAGATAGTGGACCATTATTCTTAATTACCTTAAATAATTCTGAAAAAGTCTCCTCTCCTTCTCCCACACAAACAATATCGACATACTGACTTTTAACTGTTTGTTCCGGCAACATGCTGGGATGTACTCCTCCCCATATAATTGGAATTTCACCATTTGTTTCTTTTTTTATAATCTTTGCGGCCTCTATACCAAAAGAAATTTGTGTACCGGTCATGGCAGAAATTCCACAACAAGTCGGCTTGTCCTTTAATATTTCTCTTAAGCGTGTATCCCACTCTCGATCCACACGTTGATCTATAATCTTTATATTTACGCCTTCATAATAGAGAGGTGCTGCAATCGTTAAAGAAGAAAAAGGAGGGCCTAATGCAGAGCCATAATCTACACTGGTTTTTGGGAAAATCAATACAACGTCAACTGATCTGTTGCCAACTATCATAACGTTATCCTTAATGTTATATAGAAAACAAAGAAATCCTTTTTATTAACATCCTAGATTATCGGTTACAATCACTTACTTACACCTTAATTCTCGAGTAGCCTTCTCTTTAGTTTAACTTTAGTCATTTCAATTATATATTTATAGACTTTTTCACCAAAATTTTCTTTTATCATTTTTAGATATCTTTTATTTGAAAAATATTCATTGAAAGCGTTGTCTCTAAACTGCAATACTTCTTCTGAGGATAAGTACTTTGTTGGCACTGGCTTAGCTTCATAACCATGCTGAGAATACCCATCCCAAGAATCTGGCAAATCTTTTTCCTCTGTTACTTTAAAGAGCCTTGACCCCGGGTATGCCATTACCGAATAAAAATTTACAAATTCACAGTTTAGTTTAATTGCAAGATCCAATGTTTGCTGCATAGTCTCCATATTATCTTCTGGCAATCCAAACATATAATTGCCAAGAACATTTATTCCATATTTTCGAATAGTACCCACTACATTTTCAATATTTATTTTTATACTCTTATTTACGCTCTTCCTGACTCTCTCTCCACCAGCCTCTATTCCCAGACACACCCAGGTTATTCCAGCCTTTGCCATTTTTTCCAATAATGATTCGTTTATTGTATCAACTCTTGCATAAACCATAATATTTAGATCATATTCTCTTTTAATTACCGCATCACATAATTGCTCTACTCTTTTTGGATTCAAGACAAACAACTCATCGTCAAATCTTATGTTTTTAATATTATGTTTACTAACTAACTCATCAATCCATTTCATTACCGTTTCTACAGACCAATATCGTATCCTTTGTCCACCAAACAAATCGTTTATCATACAAAAAGAACAATCAAATGGACATCCCAGAGAAGTATATAGTGCAACATAGGGAGATCTTACTTCAGAAAAACCATCTCTTTTACTCTTCTCAAAGTCTTCAAAACAATGCATATTATGAGCCCTATAATTATCCAGACTGGATAATAAATCCCATGCATATGAACTTAATTCACCATCCAAATCCTTAACTATTGATGCCGGTGTAGTAAATCTTATTCCACCATTCTCTCTATACCATAACCCTGGTATATCTTTAGCTAACAATTTACCCTTTATATTCTCAATAAGTCCCTCTATTGTATATACACCTTCACCCTGAATAACAAAATCAGCATTAACTTCACCCATTGTCTTTTCTGGTAAAGCAGATGGATGACTTCCACCGATAGCAACTGGAATATCTTTGTAACTTTCCTTTAAATCATCTATTATCTTTATAGCAGCCGGCATAGTTTGTGTAGAAGCTGATGGTTGATGACCATAAACCATTATAACAATCAAATCTGGATTATATTTGTCTATTATACTTGCATCCCATCCTTCAACATTGGTGTCATAAATTCCAACACTGTAACCTTTCTGCCTAACGTAATCTGCCAGTAATAACGACCAAACTGGTGTGGATATAGCGGTATATCCTCCAGACAAACCTTGATATGTTTTCTGGTAATTTCCTGGATGTATAAATAAAACGTCGGTATTCACAAAATGTAGTGAGAATGGAAAGATTTTTCTCAATTATTGGTAGTTGAATTATTTATTTCTTTAGAGGCAGCATAAGCAGCCTTTTCTGCCTCACATCTCCAGAAAGTCAGAAGATTTTTGATGCTCTCATCAAAACTGTAGGTTGGTTGCCATCCAGTCTCTCTTACAAATTTATCAACACATGGAATTTGCAGAGTAACATCAGCCGGACGAAATAAACTCGAGTCACTTCGCGTACGTATTGGCACTTCACTCAATGAAATAAGACGTTCCAGAAACTCGCCTACCTTCATTATGGTCGTACCGCCTATATTATAAACCTCTCCGGCTTTACAATAAAGAATTGCATCCCAATATGCCCGCATTGCATCCCTCACATCAATAAGGGTTCGTACAGAATCAAGGTTTCCGTGGATTACCTCCTTCTGCAAACCTTTTTCCACCCAAGCTACCTGTTTGGCAAATGAAGTCGCAAATAAATCAGTACGCCGTGGATTTAAGTATGCAAACATGCGCGTACGTATAACCTGCATTTTGCAACTCACATAGTAAGTTCTTCCCAACAAATCCTGAGCTACCTTTGAGACTGCGTAAGAGCTTGCGGGCCGTATTGGTGTATCTTCCTTAATGGGCACATCCTCTGGATCCACCTGACCATATACCTCTGATGTACTACAGATTTGAACAATAGGGTCTAGCTTTAACTGTCTTATAGCTTCCAATAAGTTGCTAGTCCCAAGTATGTTATTGCTCAAAACCGTATTTGGAGTTATGAACGAAGCCCTTACATTTGCGTGGGCTGCCAGATGAAATACAGCATCTGGCCGAACTTTATTTAACACTGAGAAAACCGATCCAAAGTCCATGAGATCAGATTCATGTACCACTACTTTGTCACGAACTGCTTTCAAATTATCACTTGTAGTTGTACTATGCCACCTCGAAATTCCATGAACCTCAACCTTTGGATGATTGTTGACTACATATTCCGCAAGATAACTACCACCAGAACCTGAAATCCCCGTAATAAGTATTTTCTTTATTTCTCTATCATTTTTCATTTAATTATACCCCCATTATCATACAAGCCTCTTCAAGACATATTTAATTAATATGGAAATGGCCATATAAGTGTGAATTATAGACTTGATGCTCTTAAGCTGTGGAAATCTTTCCACAGCTATTCGTGCCATATGCAAATTAAGTCGAGTATTCCACGTATAGAGAGAAAGAACCATAATATCAGGACTCCATAAATTTATCTCGCCTAGAAAATCGTCAGTAAATTTAAAGAGATGTATATCGAGTTTATCTTTATAGTGCAGTTTTACATAAGAACCTAAAAGTCCTATAGCAAGCGGCATTGCTTCTGTATGGATTCCAACTGTTGTATGGTTAAGATCGCAAAGTGCAATTTTTGACATAAAGAATCTCTCTTTTTGTATTTATGGGTCTTCAGTATAATCTGCTGGTAAATTGTCACAGAATTTCAGGATTGGGTTCACCAAAAGAAATAAAAGATGATATCAATACCCCTGGCAGTAACATCAGTTGCCACAAGGACATTAGTCCTCTTTCTCTTGAATTTGTTCAGGATTGTCTAATTATTAGAATATGAGGATGCAGTTAAAAATATATTATAAACCGAAAACCTAATCAGGTTGATAAACAATGATTTTAGAACCATCAAAATCAAATTTAAAAGGAACATGTAAATAATTATTCAAGGCGTGTCTGACTTTTGGCTGATTTTCAGTTTCTACATAAAAGACGATAAACCCTCCTCCACCAGCACCCAAAAGTTTCCCGCCAATTGCACCATTTTTCAGGGCTATCTCATATAACTCATCAATTTCTGAATTAGTTACTTTATCAGACAGCGTCTTTTTCAACCTCCATGTTTCATTCATAAGCTCTCCAAATTCGTTTAGATTACGATTAGGAGAAACAAGTATCTCGTAAGCTTCCTCTACAATACTTTTCATCTGCAATAAATTATTTTCATTCTTTGTAAGATTCTTAATCTTGTCACAAGCCACTTCAGAGGCAATTCTTGAAGTACCCGTAAAAAAGAGCATAAACTTTTTCTCAAAATTATTAAGTTTCTCCGGCTTCATAATTATAGGCTCGACAACAATTTCACCGTTTGTCAGGAAACTGATTAAGTTAAGACCGCCGTATGCAGCAAAAGCTTGGTCCTGAGAACCTACGCATTCTTTAATTAAATTTTGTTCTATATGGATAGTTTCCTTGGTCAATTTATGTTTTGTAATCATTTTTCCATCAAGTGCGCACATGCCATGCAGTAGTCCAACCGTAAAGGCAGAACTCGATCCCATACCACTTCTTGCCGGGATATCACCGTCATAATGAATTGACACCCCATAGTCAACACCTAGGTATCTGAGAGTCTCTCTTACAGATGGATGAATTATTTCGCCGACATTAAACACATTTTCTATTTTCGAATACACAATCCTGTATTTGTGGTCAAAAAACGAAGGTAATCTCCTTATACTCAGGTAGCAATATTTATCTACCGAAATACCCAAAACCTTACCTCCGTGTCTGAGGTAATATTCAGGATAATCTGTCCCTCCACCAAAAAAAGAAATTCTGTGAGGTGTCCTGCTTATAATCATTTATATGTCAAATAAATATTGTTAGTTTATTAATTGAGAAAAATGCTTTTCTGCTTCCTCAAAGGATTCTGGCGTTCCTATATCTATAAAGTGACCATTACTCTTATATCCATATAATCCTTTACCTACTAAGAATGGAAAATATTGCCTTTCCAGCGAAAATGAATTTTCTTCTGGAAAAAATTTAAGCATTTCATTATTTAGGAGGTAAACACCAGCATTAATCCAGGCGGAACCGGATTTCACACCTTTCTCTTCAAAACTAAGAATTTGTCCATCTTGCGCAAAAGCAACCTTTCCATAACGACTTACATTATGCACTCTCGTAAGTACAATTGAAACCTGACTATTAATTGCAATATGCCAGTGAAGAAAATCGTTCAAATCAACATTAACATATGAATCACCATTCATTACCAGAAAATATTCTGAATCAATATAAGGGATTACATGTTTTAATGCACCACCTGTCCCAAGAGGTTTATCCTCTTTCGAATATAATAGCCTTAAACTTCTGTATTCCTTACCTATTCTCTTGTAAACCTTATCTCCCATGTAACCGGTACACAACACTACTTCATTTGCCCCTGCAGAAACTAATTGGTCCAAAAGAAAGGTTAAAAAAGGTCTTTTAAAAATCTTAGCCAGGACCTTAGGGCAATCTGGTACAACTGATCGTAACCTTCTCCCCATTCCCCCAGCCAGAATAACTACCGTCGTGTCAGAAAGATTCTGCATGGTCTAAACGTTTGTAAACTTGTTTGGCTTTATAATCCTGTAACCCTTCAAAAGTTCTGCTATCCCCATGTCTAGCGTGTGCTCGGGATGCCACCCTAAGGATTCAAGCTTAGCGTTGCTCACAATGTAATCCCGTTTGTCAGGATCTTCACCAACTGGAGCTGAATGAATATAAAGCTCTGGAACATATTCTTTGATCTTCTCGCAAAGTTGCCTCTTTGTAAGATTTGCTGAACTTAAACCAACGTTGTACGGCTCACCCTTCATTTTATTGTAATTGTCTATCCCAAAAATAAATGCTTTCACCACGTCCCGAATATGAACATAGTTGCGTCTAAAGTGCTCTTCAAAGAGAATTATAAAGCTGTCCCTGTGCGCTCGATAGGTAAAATCGTTAACAAGGAGGTCCATTCTCATTCGAGGGCTCAAGCCAAACACGGTTGCCAGACGAAACGTAACAGTATTTCCTTTATCAAGAAGAGCTTTTTCAATTTCTACTTTTGTTCGTCCGTATTCAGATATGGGACGAAGAGGTGTTTCCTCTGTACAATGTGAATCTTTTTCACCAATACCATATCCGCTGTTTGTCGTTGGAAACAAAACCTTTTGAGCAGGAGAAATATTATTAATGATATTCATATGTGCATCATAATTAACAAGTTTAGAGAGAGTCGGGTTAATATTACACGCTGGCACACCTACAATAGCAGCTAATGGAATAATAACATCAAATTCAGATAATAAACTATTTACCAGTGAATGATCGCAAATATCCCCTT
>Ga0187833_10002698_pt1 | contig 18769 bp, 18 predicted proteins | sample ETNtaG_37_FD_167968 | JGI IMG/M metagenome (GOLD analysis project Ga0187833, IMG submission 167968) | Marine microbial and viral communities from oxygen minimum zone, Eastern Pacific Ocean - ETNP2014_SV_400_PacBio MetaG (Illumina Assembly) | ecosystem: Environmental > Aquatic > Marine > Hypoxic...
GTAACTTCAATAACTAAAGAGATAAAAGAAAAAAAAGAAAATACAGTTAAAAAAGCTATAGCAGAAACAAAAAAATTTAATAATTCTGAAAAACAAGAAATAAAAAAAGTAGATATAAAAACAAAACCTAAAATAGAGCCAAAAAAAAGCACAAAATTAACAACACCTAAAGAAGATGTAGTTATAAAAGAAAAAATTAAAACACCTATTAAATTAGAAAAGAAAATAATTTCTGAAGAAAAAACAGAAAGTTTGCCATCAAAAAAAATTAAACCCAAGATCAAACCAAAAATTAAAACTAAATCTGAAATTGTTGATGAAAAGAAAACATCAGATGTAATTGCAAAGATCCAACCAAAACCTAAACCTGAGCCACAATTTAGCATTGCGTCAATGCTTAAGGATTTGCGTAATGAAAGATCTTCTCAAACAAATGAAAAAAAAGAAAAAGAGAAAAAAAGTGAGATTACTAATGACCAAGAAAAAGAAATTAATAAAGAAAATTTGCAACTATCAATTAGTGAAATAGATCGGTTAAGGCAACAACTTTCATCCTGTTGGATAGCTCCTGCCGGAGCGGTTATTAAAAAAGGAATGATTGTTAAAATTTCTGCAAAAATAAGACAAAATAGAAGAGTATATGATAATTCAGTCCGTATTGTTGACACAAATATATCTAAAAGTAACTCATTTTATGGGCCAATTACAGAAAGCGCTATGAGAACACTATTAAATCCAGAGTGTATTCCTTTAAAATTACCTAAAGATAAATATGACTTATGGAAAAATATAACTATTACTTTTGATTATAGTATTATGAAAGGTTATCAGTAAAAAATTTATTTTTTATGAAAAAAAGAATATTTTGTTCAATAATTATTTTTTTTATTAGTTTTAAATTGCATTCTCTTGAAGTCACTTTAACTCAAGGAACTATTAAGCCTACTCCAATTGCAGTTACTAACTTTTATTCAAAAGATGATAAAGAAGCTAAAATTGGAAAAAATATTTCCATGGTGATTTCCGATAATTTAGAACGATCAGGTTTATTTAAGCCAATAGAAAGAAAATCTTTCATTCAAAATGAGGAATCTTTATCCAATCATCCACGATTTGAAGATTGGAGAATTATTAAAGCACAGCATTTAATTGCTGGAAAAATATATAAAAAAAATGAAAAAATTTCTGTTGAATTTAGATTATATGATGTTTTTTCTCAAAAACAACTTTTAGGAAAAAAATATGAAACGTCTGAAAAAAATTGGCGAAGAGTCTCACACATTATATCAGATGCAATTTTTGAGAGAATAACTGGTGAAGGTGGTTATTTTGATACAAGAGTTGTCTATGTAGCCGAAACTGGACCAAAAAAAAGTAAACAAAAAAGATTAGCTATCATGGATCAAGATCAAGCCAATCACCGTTTTTTAACAGACGGTTCTTATCTAGTTTTAACTCCGAGATTTTCCCCTAACTCTCAAAAGATAACTTACATGTCATATATGACGAGAAATTCCCCAAGAGTATATATCTTTGATATCGAGACTGGGCATCAAGAAATCGTAGGGGAATTTCCAGGCATGACATTTGCTCCACGCTTTTCTCCTGATGGAAAAAAAATAATTATGTCTTATGCTGATCCAGATGTTGGAAATTCAGAAATTTATATTCTTGATCTTGCAACTAGAGTTTCCAGAAGGATTACAAATAGTTCTGCCATCGATGTTTCAGCTAGTTTTTCGCCTGATGGAAAAAAAATTGTTTTTAATTCTGATCGGAGTGGACGAAGACATTTGTATGTAGCAGAATCAAATGGAAAAAATTTAAAAAGAATTAGTAAAGAGGGAGGCAGTTATTACACTCCTGTATGGTCTCCAAGAGGAGATTATATAGCTTTTACAAAGCAAGAAGGAGGACAGTTTTATATTGGAGTGATGGAAATTGATGGATCTAATGAAAGAATGATTGCAAAATCTTTTCATGTAGAAGGTCCAACTTGGGCCCCTAATGGTCGTTACTTACTTTATTTTAAAGAAGAAAGAACAGCTGAGGATGGAAGTGGAGGAGAATCAAACTTATATTCAATAGATTTAACAGGGTATAACGAAAGGAAAATTATCACGCCCCTTGGGGGTTCTGATCCAGCGTGGTCGCCACTAATGCATTAACATTGTTATTCTTTTGATATTACAGGCAATTTAGAAAAATATGTATGAAAAAATGAAAAAAATGATAATACAGCGTAAAGATTTTATAAGAATTTACTAAGGGAGTTATATAATATGTTTCACAGGATTTTATATACGTTTTTTTTGGTATTGTTTATCTCTGCTTGTTCGACAACATCAAAAGATACAGCAGATTCTTCTGGAAGCGGATCATCGGGTGTTTTTAATTCTACAACTTCTGATTCTGCTACAACTTCTGATTCTGATAGTGGCAACAATATAGAGCCAGGATCTCAGGAAGATTTGATCGTTAATGTTGGGGATAGAGTTTTTTTTGGTTATGATAGTGCTGAGCTTGATAGTGATGCTAAAGAATTATTGCAAGCACAGGCTGCTTGGTTAAAGCAATACAATAAAGCTTCAATCACAGTTGAAGGTCATTGTGATGAAAGAGGTACAAGAGAGTATAACTTAGCCCTTGGCGAGAGAAGAGCTCAAGCAGTAAAAAATTATTTAAATGGGTTGGGAGTAGGCGCTTCTAGTATGAGCACAATAAGTTACGGTAAAGAGAGACCCGCTGTTGTTGGCTCAAATGATGATGCGTGGAGTCAAAACAGAAGATCTGTTACAAAAGTTAATTAATACTTTTAAAGCTCCCTTAATATAGTTTAATTGGAGCTGCCTTTATTTAGGAGGGCGGCGCCATAATTTTGTCCTAAATCGAATATAGACATTTGTAATGTTTAGATACGCATTAATTGTTTGTTTATTTCTTTTTAATTTATCCGCTAATGGTGAGGAAGGTCAACGCTCTCTTAAGCAACAACTTGATAGACTTCAACGAGATGTAAATGATTTATCTAAGTTGGTTTATCAAAAAAATGCTCATAATATTGAAAGTGAGAATAAAGTAGAGGTTGAATCCGAAAATTCTATGAACATTTCAGCTTTTGATATGAGAATTTATGATCTTGAAAAAGATATTAAAACGCTTAATTTAAATTTTGAAGAAATTATATTTCAAATTGATGAACTGAAAGAACTATATGAGGAATTAAATATAAAGATAGATATCCACTTAATTAATAAAATTAAAGAAACTGAAACGCCAGAAATTTCTTCAAATGAAAAAGAGACAGAAGATAACTCAATGAGTGAAAATACTTTAGGATCGTTAACAATAAGCTCTGAAGATTTATCTGATTCCACTGACGGGAATCAATCAAATAATAAGATTTTAGATAATAAGATTTTAGATTTGAGTCCAGATGAACAATTCCAAATAGCTTTTGATTTATTAAGATCTCAGCAATTTGATCAAGCAAAAAAGGCTTTAGAAGAATTTATTGATAATAATAGTGAAAATAAACTTGTAGGTTCATCTTATTATTGGTTGGGAGAAATTCATTTATTAAAAAAAAATTACCGTGAAGCAGCGCTTGTTTTTGCAGAAGGTTATCAAAAATATCCAACAAGTATTAAGTCTCCAGATAGTTTGTATAAATTGGCTGAGGCACTTTCACAGATCGATAAAATTAATGACGCATGCAATACTCTTAAAAAATTTACAAAAGAATATATTAACCATAAATTAATTAATAAAACTAACAATATGATTATAGAACTAGAATGTGAATAATCTGACTAATGTCGATTATAGAAAAACACCTATACAAATTACTTAATCAAAAAAATTTATTTGAAACTAATCCTGTCATAGCAGTAGCTGCATCTGGAGGACCAGATAGCATAGCTCTGGTATTTTTATTAAAAAATTGGATAAAAAGAAATAAAGGAAAATTAATCGCATTAATTATTGACCACCAAATGAGGGAGAGTTCTTTTAAAGAAGCTAATTTTGTTAATAAATATTTAATAAATAACAATATTCAAAGTTTAATTTTAAAAGTTCCTAAAAAAAATGTCCTCAAAGGAAAGATGATTCAGGCAAGAGAAAATCGTTTTTTAAAAATTATAAATTATTGTAAAAAAAATAAAATATTACATTTATTTATTGGTCATCATTTTGATGATAATATTGAAACGTTTGTGTTAAGAAAAATTGCGGGTAGTAATTTCGAAGGACTAAATTGTATGCAAGAGAGAACTATTTATAATGAAGTTCAAATTATAAGACCTTTACTTAAATTTACAAAAAAACAAATATTAAATTACAATAAAAAAATGAATTTATTTTATGTCAATGACCCAAGCAACAAAGATGAAAAATACAGTAGAGTCGTTGTGAGAAATTTCATAAAAAAATCCCCTCAATATAAAAAAAATATAACTCAAGAATTTAAATTAATTCGAGAAAATTATTATGATTATAAAAAAATGATATTTCAAATTTATAATCTAATAAATATCGAAATTCATAAAAATATGATTATATTTGACTCAATAAAGTTTTTAAATTTAGATCAAGAACTTCAAGCAAAATTTACTGAAATTACGTATAAATTTTTTTATCCAAAAAAGCCTTTTTTGAGGTACCATAAAGTTATAAAAACTCTTGATAAACTTTCTGAAACTGTAAATTTATCTATCAATCTTTCAAAGATGAAGGTTAGACGAAATAATAAATTGATATATTTTGTTACATAAATTTTACTATTTTTCAGTAAGTTATTAAATAAGTATTGTGTTTTCATTATTCATACTTATCTATATATAAGATTCATTATATGAAAAAATTCAGCAAAAACATCGCACTATGGATTATCATTGGTCTTCTTTTAGTGTCTCTTTTTAATTTATTTCAAAATTCTTCAAATAACAGATCTTCATCAAAGATCCCTTTTTCTGATTTTCTTGCTGCAACAGAAGCAGGAAATATATCTGAAGTAAATATTATAGGAAATCATGTAGAAGGATATTTAGATGATGGCCGGCCTTTTACAACATATTCGCCAAACTATCCAAACTTAATTGACAAATTAAATGAAAATGGAGTTAAAATTTCTGCTGAGCCTGCTAATAAATCAATGCATCCATTTTTAAATATATTGCTCTCTTGGTTCCCAATGCTACTTTTAATTGGTGTATGGATTTTTTTTATGAGGCAAATGCAAGGTGGTGGAGGCAAGGCTCTTGGATTTGGAAAATCAAAAGCAAAACTTTTAAATGAAGCTGTGGGTAAAGTTACATTTGAAGATGTTGCTGGAATAGATGAAGCTAAACAAGAATTAGAAGAAGTGGTTGAGTTTTTAAAAGATCCTCAGAAGTTTTCAAAATTAGGTGGAAAAATACCACGAGGTGCCTTACTTGTTGGACCCCCTGGTACCGGGAAAACTTTACTAGCAAGAGCTATTGCTGGAGAAGCAAATGTACCTTTCTTCTCTATATCAGGCTCAGACTTTGTTGAAATGTTTGTAGGTGTTGGTGCAAGCAGAGTAAGAGATATGTTTGAACAGGGTAAAAAAAATTCTCCCTGTATTATTTTTATAGATGAAATAGATGCTGTTGGAAGACACAGAGGCGCTGGTCTTGGAGGTGGAAATGATGAAAGAGAACAGACATTAAATCAACTGCTTGTAGAGATGGATGGTTTTGAAACTAATGCAGGAGTTATTATTGTAGCAGCGACAAACAGACCAGATGTTCTTGATCCAGCCTTACTCAGACCAGGTAGATTTGATAGGCAAATTACAATATCCAAACCTGATATAATTGGTAGAGATAAAATTTTAAAAGTTCATTTAAAAAATATTAAATTTTCTCCAAAATTTGATTCAAAAATTATTGCTAGAGGAACGCCTGGTTTTACTGGAGCTGATTTAGCGAATCTAGTGAATGAAGCAGCATTACTTGCTGCAAGAAAAAATAAAAGACTTGTAACTCAAGAAGATTTTGAAGAGGCAAAAGATAAAGTTCTTCTTGGTGCTGAGAGAAGATCAATGGTGATGACAGATGAAGAAAAAAAACTCACGGCATATCATGAAGCAGGACATGCTGTAGCGACACTTCATTGTCCGGCATCAGATCCAATATATAAATCAAGCATTATTCCTACCGGAATGGCTCTTGGATATGTAATGAGATTGCCAGAAAAAGACGAATTAAATAAGAGGTTAGATAAACTCAAAGCTGATTTCATTATAGCAATGGGAGGTCGAATTGCTGAGGAAATGATTTTTGGGAAAGAAAAAATCACTAGTGGTGCAGCAGGAGATATTCAAAGCGTAACTTATTGGGCAAAAAAAATGATTACTGAATGGGGAATGAGCGAAACTCTAGGCAAAATAAGATACAATAACGATAGTGAAGAGATTTTTCTGGGTCATTCAGTAGCTCAATCAAAAAATGTTTCAGATGCAACTGCTAAATTAATTGATGATGAGATCAGAAAAATTGTTGATGAGGCAGAGAAAAAATGTCGAAAAATCTTAACCGCCAATGTTGATGAACTGCACATAATTGCAAAAGGATTGTTAGAATATGAAACATTAACAGGTGAAGAAATCAAAGATTTGATAAAAGGAGTGAGCCCTTCTAGAGATGATTTTGATAATGATCCAGATACTCCTCAACCTTCAGTAGCAACTTCTGTACCTAAAACTAATAGTAAAATCAGTCCTCAACCTCAGTAATATTTAAAAACTCTTTCTTTATATTTTTAATTATTAAGATAGAAGAACCTATGTTAAAAATATTTGGTACTGATGGAATTAGATGCAAAGTTAATCAGGAGCCAATGACTACTGATACATGTTTGAAAATTGCTAAGGCTGCAGGGTATATATTATCCAATAAAACACAAAAGAAAAATAGAGTAATAATTTCAAAAGACACTCGTCTTTCAGGTTATCAGTATGAACCATTAATAACATCTGGTTTTGTTTCTATGGGCATAGAAGCTATTTTGGTAGGTCCGCTACCTACTTCAGCGCTTCCAATTTTAATAAGGTCTTTAAGAGCGGATATGGGTGTTATGATTACAGCATCACACAACACCTATGAATACAATGGATTAAAATTTTTTGATTCAGAAGGCAATAAAATATCAAAAGTTATAGAAAAAAATATTGAAAAAATAATATTTGACAAAAAACAATATGATAAAATTTCAACACTTGAACATGAGTCTGGAAAAGCTTTTAGATTAGAGGATGCGCAAGGAAGATATTCGGAATATTTAAAATCAACAATAATTAAAAAAAATGATTTAAGAAAATTTAAAGTAGTTTTGGATTGTGGAAATGGCGCTACTTATCATATTGCGCCAAGTTTATTTTGGGAAATTGGTTGTGATGTGACTTCAATCAATAATCTACCTGATGGTAGAAATATTAATAAAGAATGTGGTGCGGTTGATACAAGAGAACTGTCAAAAAAAGTTTTAGATATTAAAGCAGATATTGGTTTTGCTTTTGATGGTGACGGAGATAGAATAATTGTTGTTGATGAAAAAGGCCAACAAATAGATGGAGATAAAATAATTGCATTATTTGCAAAACATTATTTAAAAACAAAACAACTTGATAAAAGGGTAGTTGTTACAACAGTAATGTCAAATTTAGGTTTAGAAAACTATCTAAAAAAAATAGGAATAAAATTGGTTAGAACAAGTGTAGGAGATTTCAATGTCATTACTGAAATGAAAAAAAATTCTTATATATTAGGTGGCGAACAATCAGGGCACATAATACTTGGAAATTATTTAAATACAGGTGATGGTATATTAGCAGCTATAAAAATTATAGAAATAATTTCTTCAGAGAAAACTAAAACAAGTAAAATTTTTTCTTTGTATGATCAATATCCACAAATCAAGACCAATTTGCAGATTAATAAAAAACCAAATGGTTTTTTTGACAAAACCTTAAACAACATTGTAAAAGAAAATAAAGTAAATAATCCTAAAATTCGTTATTTAGTAAGAAAATCAGGCACTGAACCATTAGTTAGAATTCTTGTAGAAGGGAAGGATAGTGATAAAGTTTATAAAGCTAGTAAGATTATAAATAATCAAATTAATAAAATTCTTAATGCCAGATAATTTGTTACCAGAAGGTTTTAAAGATGAGGTATCTAATCAAGCAGCTATAGAATATAAGTACAAGAATATAATAATCGATCTTTTTCAATCCTATGGATATGAATTAGTTAAAACACCACTTATAGAGTTTTCAAATCAAATTAATAAAATTAATACTTTAAAAATTAAAGTTAAAAAAGACCAAAAAGAATTATCATTACGAGATGATATAACAATGCAAATCGCAAGATTATCATCTTCTAGATTATCAAAAAAACCAAGGCCTCTAAAAATATGTTATTATGGAGAAGTCGTTCGTGATAAAGGTTCTATGTTAAGGCCTGAAAGACAGTTTTTGCAAATAGGTGCCGAATGTATCGGAGAAAACAGTTATTTGGCTGATATTGAAATGATTGAGCTTGCATATAATGCTTTAAACTCAGTGGGAATTAAAAGTATTTCAATTGAATTATCTTCAAAAGTTTTTTTAGATAAACTGTATGAACTTATCAAATCATCGCCAGAACTTGATAAGATAAAATCTTTCATAAGAAAAAAAGATATTAATGGGGCATTGGAATTACTTGAAAATAGAAATCATAAATATTTAAATAATATTTTTTCTTGCACAGGAAATTTATTTGATAAGAAAAAAAAATTAGACAAACTAAGAGTTGATAAAAAAAATATATCCGAAATAAACAATATAAATAATATATATGATATTTTTATTAGTAAATATCCCGATGTAAATTTTTTATTAGACTTAACTGAAATTGATGATAAAAATTATCACAATAGTCTTAGATTTACAATTTTTGCTGATAACGTCAGAGGAGAAATAGCAAGAGGTGGAAGATATATCTCAAATAATAAAGATAACGAGGAAAAAGCTACTGGCTTTACTTGTTATATGGATACAATATTAAGAGCATCGTCAAACACAGAAGAAACAAATAAAATTATGATTCCATTTGATATTTTGAATAACAGAAAGAAAGAATTAATAACGCAGGGTTTTATTATAGAGACATTTTTTGGCGATTTAAATAATATAAGAGAAATGGCAATTAAAAAAAATTGCCAATCTTACTTAATTGACGATCAAATAATTAAATTAGATATATAATTATGTTCTATACTGTAATAGGCACGCAATGGGGAGATGAAGGAAAGGGTAAAATCGTTGATTGGCTATCATCTAAAGCAGACACTGTAGTTAGATTTCAAGGGGGGAATAATGCTGGTCATACATTACAAATTGAAGACAAAACTTATAAGTTAAACTTATTACCATCAGGCATAATTAGAGGAAAAAAATGCATTATTGGTAATGGTGTAGTACTTGATCCCTGGGCATTAGATGAGGAAATTCAAAAACTGTCCGATCAGGGTATTAAGGTAAATTCTAACAATTTGATGATTGCAGAAAATATCTGCTTAATACTTCCATTACATAAAATAATTGATGAATTGGATGAAAAAAACAAAGGAACAGAATTTATTGGTACAACAAAAAAAGGAATTGGACCAGCATATGAAGATAAAGTTGGCAGAAGATCAATTCGATTATGCGATTTACAAAATGAAGATTTGCTTAAAAAAAAAATATCCAATTTAGCTTTATTTCATTCCTATAAATTGAAACATTTTAAAAAAAATATAGATGAAACAGATTTGTTTATCCAATTAATAAAAATTAATAACAAAATTAATTCTTATTCTCATCCTACTTGGAAAATTTTAAATGAGATAGGAAAAAAAAATGAAACCATACTTTTTGAAGGGGCGCAAGGATCACTTTTAGATATTGATTTTGGAACCTATCCTTATGTTACGTCATCCAACACAACATCAGGGCAAATTTTTGCTGGTAGTGGTTTCGGAATAAGAAAAGATCATAAAATATTTGGAATTACTAAGGCTTACACTACAAGAGTTGGGTCAGGTCCTTTTCCTACTGAGTTAAAAGATTATATGGGCACTCATCTGGGTGAAAAAGGTAAAGAATTTGGAACTGTTACCAAAAGAAAAAGACGATGTGGATGGTTTGATGCAAATCTTGTTAGACAATCAGTTAAAATTTCCGGTATAGATAATGTCATACTTACAAAACTAGATGTATTGGATGAAATAAAAGAAATAAAAATATGTGTTGGTTATATAATTAACGGCTCTAAATACGATTATCTTCCATCTAATGAATATTTACAAAATAATATTAAACCAATTTATAAAATCATTCCTGGTTGGCAAAAATCAACATTCGGAATAAAAAAATGGTCAGATTTACCAGAAAATGCTCAAAAATACGTCAATGCCATTCAAAATATGATTGAAACAAAAATCTCTGTTATTTCAACAGGACCTGAAAGAAGTCAAACAATTGATAAAGATAATTATTTAAGCAGTATTTGAAATTTCTTTTGTTAGTTTTTCAAGAGCTTTTTCTTCAATCTGCCTAACTCTTTCTCTACTAATTTTATATTTTTGACTCAATTCTTCAAGTTTTATAGGCTTATCCCTTAATCGTCTATATTCTAAAATTTCTTTTTCTCTTGGATTTAGAATTTGTAAAGCTTTGGTGATTAATTTTTTTCGGTGCATATACTCATCTTTTTTTTCAACAATTATGTCTTGAGTTTCAGTATCATCTGCAATCAAATCTTGCCATTCGGTATCAGCTTCATCAGCAACCTGAACATTTAATGATTGATCGCTAGAAAAAAGTCTATTTTCCATATCAGTAACTTCAGCTTCTTTAACATCTAGTCTATTTGCAATTTCCCGAACATTGTCAGGAGATAGTTTACCATCATTAATAGATTGCAATTGGTTTTTTAATTTTCTAAGATTAAAAAAAAGTTTTTTTTGTGCTGCTGTTGTTCCAATTTTTACTAGAGACCAACTATGTAAAACATATTCTTGTATTTGTGCTCTGATCCACCACATTGCATATGTTGCTAATCTAAATCCTTTATCAGGATCGAATTTTTTTACAGCTTGCATTATTCCTACATTTCCTTCTGAAATTAAATCAGTAATTGGCAATCCATAACCCCTATAACCCATGGCAATCTTAGCGACCAATCTAAGATGACTAGTTACCAACTTATGTGCAGCTTTTGTATCTCCATGTTCCTTAAATCTTTTAGCTAACATAAATTCTTCTTCAGCACTTAAAAGAGGAAACTTCTTTATTTCTTGTAAATAAAAAGCCAGATTTCCTTCAGAGGATAAAATAGGTAAATTCATAGATCGCCGTTTATCATATTTAATTGTTAAAATTAATATTTTACTAATAAATCAAGTAAATTCTTTAAATCTTCAGGAAATTCCGACTTAAATTCAAGGTATTTTTTTGAAACAGGATGAATAAAACCTATATGATAGGCATGAAGAGCCTGTCTTTGAAAATTTTTCAATATAAGAAATTTATTGAAAGTTTCTTTGTTTTTTCCAAATTTATTAATTTTGTTTTTACCATATAACTTATCACCAACAATTGGGTTATTTATTGAAGTCATATGCAATCTAACTTGATGTGTTCTTCCCGTTTTTAGCAAGCATTCAACAATACTGCAAATTCTAAAACTTTTTTTAAGAGTTATAATAGTTTGAGAAAATTTCCCCTCCTTATTTTGATTCAAAGTCATTTTTTTTCGATTAATCTTATTTCTTTCAATATATCCTTCTATCATTTGATTTTTTGGAATGCCCCAAACAATCGCATGATATTTTCTTGAAATTGAGTGATTTTTAAACTGTTCAGATAAATGCAGATGAGTAAAATTATCTTTAGCGACAATAATCAATCCACTTGTATCTTTATCCAGACGATGAACAATACCAGGTCTATTGTTTTTATTAATAGAACTCAGCTTATCATTTGTATATTTTAAAAGCGCATGAACCAGAGTACCATTCTGATTGCCAGGCGCTGGATGTGTTACCATTCCAGGAATTTTATTAACAATAATTATGTTTTCATCCTCATACCTAATATCTAATGGTATATTCTCTGGCTCATAACTTGTTTGTTGCATACTAGGTATTGAAACAAAGAACACCTCACCTTTTTTAACTTTTAGCGAAGCTTCAGTAATAATATTATCTGCTTTTCTTACATTATGATTTTGTAGAAGAATTTTAATTTGAGATCTTGTAACATTATCTAATAATTTAGCCAGAGCCTGATCAAGCCTTGTAAGGTTTTGTTCTTTATTTATTTTTATTTTGTGAGTATAGAACTTTTGCATGTCAAAAAAAATTCTTCAATCTGTTGTTATAATTTTAGGCATTCTAATTATTTTTTCTTTTATTGCACTAATTTATGGAATGTATTCAAAGATTCTAACAGATTCAGAAGATATAGCTTTAGATTTAAAAAAAATTACATTAAATTTGAATGATGAAGAAGAAATTATTGACATAAAAATTATTGACGAAAACAGACTGCTAATTACAATAAATAGCTCAGATAATCTCAAAGGTGTAATTTACCATATTAAACAAAATAAGATTCTAAAGATTATCGAGAAATAGATAAAGTATAATATTGTATAAATAATTAATGCGATATATTGATAAAAAGGTCTAAATATGAAAAAAAATAATAAAGATTTATCATTTGAAGGTAGTTTAAAAAAGCTTGAGGATATAGTAGAACAGCTTGAGTCTGGAGATGTTGATTTGGAAAAGTCAGTTGAACTATATGAAAAAGGCATGGATCTTAAAAAAATTTGTGAAGGAAAATTAAAAAAAGTTGAAAATCAAATCAAAAAGATAAAAGTAGAAAATGATAAAATTCAAAAAGAAGACTTTAAAAAATAATATGGAGTATAAGTTTTTAGATCAGATAAATTTTCCAGAAGATCTTCGTGATTATAAAATCAAAGATCTTAAAAGTATTGCCAAAGAATTACGTCATAAAACTGTTAATATAGTATCAAAGACCGGCGGTCATTTAGGAGCAGGATTGGGTGTTGTTGAATTAACTTTAGCGCTTCACTATATTTTTGATACACCTAAAGATAAATTAATTTGGGATGTTGGTCATCAATCCTACCCTCATAAAATTATTACTGGTAGAAAAGAACGAATTGAAACATTGCGACAAGGGGGCGGCTTATATGGATTTGTCAAAAGAAGTGAAAGTGAATATGATACTTTTGGCACAGGACACAGTTCTACTTCGATATCAGCAGGTTTAGGAATTAAAATTGCTCAAGAATTAAAAAAAGATAATTCAAAAATAATTTGTGTCATTGGAGACGGTGCGATGAGTGCAGGTATGGCTTATGAAGCATTAAATAATGCAGGTGCAATGAATAAGGAGCTGATAGTTATCTTAAATGATAATGAAATGTCAATAGATCGGCCTGTTGGTGCAATGAGCAGCTATTTATCCAAGCTTTTGTCTTCTAGTTCATATTCAAACATACGATCAATTATTAAAAAAATATCAGCTAAATTTCCTAAATCTTTTGAAAAACTCCTTTACAGGACAGAAGAATTTTCCAAAGGTTTTGTATCGGGTGGTACATTGTTTGAAGAATTGGGTTTTTTTTACTTAGGTCCAATAGATGGTCATAATTTTGATCATTTAATTCCAGTATTAAAAAATATTAAATCTAATAAAATTAACAAGCCTATTTTTCTTCATGTTATTACTAAAAAAGGTTATGGTTATAAACCTGCGGAAAAATCAAGCGATAAATTTCATGGAGTAAATAAATTTGATATTGTTACAGGATCATCTTTATCTAAAACAAACGTAAAATCATTTTCACAAGTTTTCGGTGAAACTTTATCAGAAGAAGCATCAAAGGATGAAAAAATTGTTGCGGTAACTGCAGCAATGACCTCCGGTACTGGTTTAGATATTTTTGCAAACAAACATCCAAAGAAATTTTTTGATGTTGGAATAGCCGAGCAGCATGCAGTTACTATGTGTGCAGGTTTAGCTACAGAAGGATTTAAGCCTTTTGCAGCAATATACTCTACTTTTCTTCAGAGGGCTTATGATCAGATAGTACATGATGTTGCTATCCAAAAATTACCTGTAAGATTTGCTATCGATAGAGCAGGTCAAGTAGGGGCAGATGGACCAACGCATACAGGATCATTTGACATAGCTTTTTTATCTGCATTGCCAAATTTTATAATTATGGCTGCAGCTGATGAGGATGAATTAATTCGTATGATTAAAACTGCTATATTGATTGACGATAGACCTTCCTCTTTTCGATTTCCAAGAAGATCTGTAATAGGTACAAATATAGCAAACGAATTATTACATTTAGAGATCGGAAAAGGACGCATAATTCAGGAAGGTAATTCAATAGCTTTAGTTAATTTTGGCGCAAGATTAGAAGCTTGTAAACAAGCAATAGAAAGTCTTAAGCCTAGGGGCTGTTATCCTACATTAATGGACGCTAGATTTGCAAAACCTTTAGATACAATCTTATTAGAAAACATTTTAGACAATCATGAATTTGTAATAACAATTGAAGAAGGTTCAATAGGGGGTTTTGGCTCTTCTGTTCTTGATTATGTACATAATATAAGAAAAAAAACAACCTCATCAACAATCAAAAATATAATATTTCCTGATAGGTTTGTTGATCATAATACTCTTGAAAATCAGTACAAGGAAATGGGTATGGATGCTAATTCTATTTCCAATAAAATATTATCTTTAATATCTAATGAAATAGTGCACTTAAGTGATTATACAAAAAAATAATATATTTTGAAAAAAAGAGCTGACTTACTTTTAGTTGATAAGAAAATTACTGATTCACGCTCAAAAGCGCAAGCGATGATTATGGCTGGACAAGTTTCAATTAATGGAAAAAAAGTTCTTAAAAGTGGAGAATTATATGAAGCTAATGCAGATGTAGTAAAAGAAAATATTCATCCTCAATGGGTATCAAGAGGTGCTTTCAAATTGCTGTATGCTCTTGAGAATTTTAATATAGATATAATAGATTCAATTTGTCTTGATCTTGGGGCATCCACAGGAGGTTTTACAGAAGTATTATTATCAAAAAATGCAAAAAAAATTTATGCTGTAGATGTTGGAACTAATCAATTGCATGAAAAATTAAAATATCACAATAAGATTATAAATATATCAAAAACTAATGCTAGATATTTAAGTAATAATATTATTTGCGATTCAATTAATGTAATAGTTTGTGATGTAAGTTTTATTAGTATGAAAAAAGTCATTGAACCATGTCTACAATTTTTAGAAAAAGAAAATGGGATGGTTATAGGTCTAATTAAACCACAATTTGAAGCATCTAAAAATGAAATACAAAAGGGAGGTGTGATACTTGACTCTGAAATACATGCTAGAATTTGTGAAGATTTTAGGGAATGGTTTTCATCTAAATGTAAAATGGAAGTTCAAGGAATTATTCCTAGTCCTATTAAGGGCCCTAAGGGAAATATTGAGTTTTTAATATATGCGAAAAAATAATTATAAAAAACGCAAGCAATGATCAGCAAGTGTATTTGCCATCATAGCTTCACCCACAGGCACAGCCCTAATACCAACACAAGGATCATGTCTACCTTTGGTGGAGATTTCCGTTTCTTTTAAATTAGTATTTATTGTTTTTTTAGAACTAAGAATAGAGCTAGTAGGTTTTACACAAAAACGCACAATAATATCTTGTCCAGTCGATATTCCACCTAAAACACCACCATTATTATTTGTTAGAAATACAGGTTTAGAATCCTTTATTCTCATTTCATCAGCATTTGAAAAGCCTGATTCCAAAACACTGTTAAATCCATTCCCAATTTCTACACCTTTTACAGCATTAATGCTCATTATAGCTTTAGCTAAATCAGCATCTAATTTATCATATACGGGCTCACCAAGACCCACAGGCATTCCATGACATCTTAATTCTATGATTGCGCCCAAAGAAGATCCTTCTTTACGAGCCTTTGTTATTTTTTCTTCCCAATCATTTATTATTTTTTGATCTGGACAAAAAAAATTATTTTTTTCAATAAAATCATTACTCCAATTATCATAGTTTATTTTGCTATCGCCTATTTGCACCAAACCACCTATAATTTTAAAATTATTTTTTATCTTATATTCAATAACTTTTCTTGCAATGCCACCAGCAGCTACTCTCATAGCGGTTTCTCTTGCACTTGATCGACCGCCACCCCTATAATCTCGAATACCGTATTTTGACCAATAAGTATAATCAGCGTGACCAGGTCTAAAAATATCTTTAATTTCTGAGTAATCTTTAGATCTTTGATCCTGATTCATTATAAGCAAAGATATTGGATGACCAGTTGTGAATCCTTCAAATACTCCTGATAAAATTTCAACCTGATCAGACTCTTTTCTTTGAGAGGTATATTTTGATTGTCCAGGTCTTCTCTTATCAAGATATTTTTGCAAATCTTTTTCATTAAGAGAAATTTTTGATGGGACACCATCAACAACACAACCGATTGCTTTACCGTGACTTTCCCCCCAAGTTGTGAAATTAAAAATTTTACCTATTGAATTTGATGACATTATTATTTTTCTTTTATAAATTCACTCAAAAGTTTAGATACTTCTTCTGCTTCGTCGACAGCAACCATTCCTACTGTATGATATCCACAATCAACATGTTGTACTTCACCAGTGACTGCGCTACCTAGGTCGCTTAATAAATATAGAGCTGAATTTCCCACCTCATCTTGATTAACATTTCTTTTAAGGGGAGAATTTAACTCATTCCATTTTAAGATAAATCTAAAGTCACCTATTCCAGAAGAAGCTAAGGTTTTCATTGGTCCAGCGCTAATTGCATTTACTCTGATATTTTTTTCTCCTAGATCAACAGCTAAATATCTAACACTAGCTTCTAAAGCTGCTTTAGCAATTCCCATAACATTATAATGAGGCATTACTTGTTCAGCTCCGTAATAGGTTAATGTTAAAATAGAGCCTCCTTTATTCATTATTGGTTCTGCTAAACGACATGCTTCGGTAAAAGAATAGCAAGATATATGCATAGTTTGATTAAAATTTTCTAGCGATGTCTTGTAATATTTCCCTTTTAATTCATCTTTATTAGAAAAAGCAATTCCATGGACTAAAAAATCGAGCTCACCCCATTTATTTTTTAATATTTCAAAAGTTTTTACTATACTTGAAGTATCAGTTACATCACAAGGTATCAAAATATCTGATCCAACACTTTGGGCTAATGGAAGAACTCTTTTTTTCAAAGCTTCACCTTGATATGTGAAAGCAAGCTGCCCACCTTGTTTGGCAATTGATTTAGCTATGCCCCATGCAATTGAGCGATCATTCGCAACACCCATGATCAAACCTTTTTTATCTTTCATTAACATAGCAATAATTCTTATATATTTAGTTGTTGTAGAAGCCGATTTGTTTTTACTTGTTTTATTCTTTATATACTACTTATAATGGTAATCGTATAAAAAATATGACAGAAAAAATAAAATTAATTAATGCAAAAGAAGATCCCATAATATTATTTAGCGAATGGTTTGAAGAAGCCAAACAAAAAGAAATTAACGTTCCAAATGCAATGAATCTTTCTACAATTTCTGAAAGTCTAATGCCAAGTTCAAGAATAGTTCTCTTAGAATCTTTTGATAATAATGGTTTTGTTTTTTATACAAATGTAGAAAGTAAAAAAGGAAATTCTATAAATTTTAATCCTCAAGTTTCACTAAACTTTTATTGGAAAAGTTTGCTTAAACAAATAAGAATTGAAGGAATAGCAAAACTAGTAACAAATAAAGAAGCTGATGAATATTTTGATAGCAGACCAGAAGGAAGTAAGATAGGGGCATGGGCCTCAAATCAATCTTCAGAACTTAAAACTAGAGAAGAACTAACAAATAAAATTAAGAAATATACTGAAAAATATAAAGAAAAAGTTATACCAAGACCTCTTTACTGGACAGGTTTTAGAGTTGAACCCTTGTTAATTGAGTTTTGGCAAGATATGCCCTTTAGACTTCATGATAGAGTTGAATATAAAAGAAATAATAATTCTTGGTTAATTAAAAGATTATATCCTTAATTAATTTTCTTCTTGCCATCTTTTTAGAATTTGGGAACTAGAGTTTGACTTATGTTTCCCACCCACGCCCCAAACTGTTGTAATGTTATTTTCATCACAAAATTTTATTTCTGGACCTGGGACTGTCTCATCGTTCCTATCTCCGCCGTTTGCAAACATAAATTTATGATTTGGATATTTGTTGATGGCTTTTTTTATTCCATCTACACAAGTTTTATCTGAGTCATCAAAATCTAAGACATCAATAACATTTTTTAATGATTTCATAATAGTTTCTCTTTCGACAAAAGGTAAAAACTCTCTTCCCTTCTTTTCTCTCAACCATTTATCTGAATTTAGCAAAATAACCACATCGCCATATCTAGAAGCATCTTGAATTAAATAGATATGTCCACTATGAATTGGATCAAAACCTCCGCTTACTAATACTAGTTCACGCATTATTTTTTCTCCAAGTTTCAGGATTATCTAAAAATATTTTTAAATTATTTATTTCTTTTTCTATAAATAATTTTTCACTAGAAATAACG
>Ga0187833_10002702_pt1 | contig 18752 bp, 17 predicted proteins | sample ETNtaG_37_FD_167968 | JGI IMG/M metagenome (GOLD analysis project Ga0187833, IMG submission 167968) | Marine microbial and viral communities from oxygen minimum zone, Eastern Pacific Ocean - ETNP2014_SV_400_PacBio MetaG (Illumina Assembly) | ecosystem: Environmental > Aquatic > Marine > Hypoxic...
TTCTCTCAATGCAGAGTAAGAGCCTTACCTCTTTCATTGGAAATAGAAGAATTCGTCAGAAGACACGAAAAAGTTATCGTCCTTGAAATAAACCGTGACGGACAGATGTATGGTATTCTGAGAAAAGAAATAGACACTGAATTGGTTCCAAAACTGTACTCTGTAGCGTTCAGTGATGGACTGCCACCTAAGGCCAAGGAATATGCGGAAGCCATATTAGGAACCCTAAAATCTTTTGAGGTAGGATAATGGCAGGTAGAGTAAACAACCTGGATTTGCCAATTGATGATTACCGTGGTGGAAAATCGACCCTGTGCCCAGGTTGCGGACATGACGCTATTTCGAGCGTGATCATCAATGCCGCTTGGCAGAACGCTATTCCTCCTGAAGGTCTGGTCAAGATGTCTGGTATTGGATGCTCGAGCAAGACGCCTGCCTATTTCCTTAGCCAGAGCCACGGTTTCAACACCGCTCACGGAAGAATGCCTTCTGTCACTACTGGGGCCAATCTAGCTAACAAGAATCTGAATTTTCTAGCTGTTTCCGGAGATGGTGATACCGCCAATATAGGGATTGGCCAGTTCATACACGCAATTCGAAGAAACTTGAATATGTTGTACATAATTGAGAACAATGGTGTCTATGGTCTTACAAAGGGACAGTATTCAGCCACTGCTGAGGAAGGAACTAAGAAGCGAAAAGGAAATCCAAATGAACTGAGGGAACTTGACCTGTGCGCCATGGCTATCAATCTTGGATGTTCATTCGTGGCACGTTCCTTTTCCGGTTCCAGAAAACAGCTGACTGCGTTGGTGAGGGCTGGCATGTCGCATAGAGGAATGGCAATTATCGATGTTATCTCTCCCTGTGTTACGTTCAGCAACAATGAGGAATCGTTGAAATCCTATGGATACGTAAAGAACAACGATATGGAATTACACACTGTAGACTATATCCCTCATTTCAATCCAATAGAGGAAGTCGAAGTACCTGCAGGAGGATACAAGGACGTCAAACTCCATGATGGATCCTATATCCGACTTGAAACTATTAGTGAAGAACACGATATCTCGGACAGGGTCATGGCACTTCAGGCCATACACAAAGCTGATGCAGGAAGAAAACATGTTACCGGTTTGCTTTACTTCGATGAGGGAAGACCTACCCTGGATGAAATAGAGAATCTAGTGGACACTCCACTAGCTGACCTACCAGATAAAATGCTGAGACCGCCCAAGAAAACCCTGAATGAACTATTAGCCAATTTCAGGACTTGATTACTCACTCCGGTACCATCCTATTTTCCTTAAGTAATCTGAATATGGAGATTTCTCACCGTACATCATTATCAAACCTCCTGCAAACCACCCTCCTGATGAGGTGATACGAAATGCGGAATCGAATCCATCCAGATAGTAAGGAACCATCAGAACCAGACCCACTCCTATCAAAAACCCTGCAACCCAGGCAAATACCTGACCACCATTCCTGATATGCCTAACAAAAAGGAAAAGATAGAATTGAGTGAACGTGAAAATCGCCAGTCCAGTTGCAATCAATAGTTCTAGGTTCTCCGAGCTTCCTAATGTCAAATAAGGAGAAAGCAGAATAAAAGTCCCCATGACCATAGCCACTCCGGGAAATGCCTCGGAAAATATGCGCCCGCTCGAATTGGATAAAAGGACTTCTGAATTTTTCCACTTGGTTATCGCTCTTACAAATATCAATGGAGAAATAAATCTGAAAAGAAGGGTGAATAGGGCCAATGGCCACAATAATTCAGGGGAAGTTGAAGCATAATACACGGCCCAGAGGGCTATGATCAAAGCCACGCCTAGAAGACCTATAGCCCCTACCAGCAACATATCACTCGACTTTCTTTCAGTTGCCCTTTCCAGAACCAAAAGAAAAAGAGGATAGGCCAGAATAACGATTCCCAAGAAAAGAATCAAAAATGCTACCAGATCAACTTGATTCACGATTTACAACACTCATGTCTTTTTATGAAATGAACCCCTGACTTTATCTATCCCTATTATCTCAATCCAACAGGCAGAAATGAACCGAATTATTCCAATTGGACTGATGATTGTGCTGGCTACAACAGGATGTACCGGTCCCGGGGGATTGTTTGGTGATGATAAAGAAAACGAAGAACCTTTTGTTTATGACCTGACCATTGAAGACCTCTGGACCGATATTCCCGAGAATATGACCTCGGCTTCTGATATTATCAATATGACTTATAAACTTGAGAAAAGTCCAAGAGTGACGAACTTCACTAAGATTGGATACAGTATCAACAGCCAACCATTGTTATTGCTTGAATTTGGGGATTATGAACCATCGGTTCCAACAGTCTACTTCGTGGCCGCTCAACATGGCAACGAGCCAGCATCGGTTGATTCGGCCTATCTTATGGTCCGTCATTTTGCAAGAGGAATACCTGAAGAGATAGACCCTATTCTGGACAATATTAATCTGGCAATCCTGGTCATGGTCAATCCTGACGGACGTGATAATGGAACGCGAGGAAATACGAACGGTACTGACCTGAACCGTGATCACATGAAATTACTGGAACCGGAGGGAAAAGCAATGCATCGTGCATTTGACAACGTGCATCCGTCGGTTACAGTGGATATGCATGAATTTGGAGGAGCTGGGACTGTCATTTTTCAGGTAGCTGCGCCTCAGAATCCGGCAACCCACCACGATATTATTTTCGCTTCTTACAACTTAGAAACTACAGTTATAGGCTCGATCAGCGAGGAATGGGGAATTGGTAGCGTAACAAATTATCCACCCACCACCAGCTCACAGGATTCCAGCATCCATCGTAACCACTTTGCGGTACACGGTTCCACAAGTTTGCTCTTTGAATCCGCAGTTTCAGAGGAATACTCGGAAAGAATCAGGCTTCAGACCTGGGCTGCACTGGCTGTGATCGATGAAGTGGCCGAAAATCCTGATTACTATTTGGAGGCAAGGGAATCTTCTGACGAGGAAGGTCAAGAAGGAAATAATTTTGTTTATGCCTACCTCTTTGAATGTAGTGATCCAGAGACTACAGAAACAATCCGGATCCTGAAGGATCATGGCTTCTACTTAGGAGTAAAATCGGATGACGAAGAGGTTTCCTCAATCCATTATGAGACCTTCGTGCCAAGGAGCAATTTTCCAAATGGCACTATCGTAGTTCCCATAAACCAGATAGGATGGAGGTCCCTTAGTGAACTGATGGAATATACTTCAGAAAAAGATCAGCATTATACCAATTCGCCTAAAGATAGGGGGATGGACGCCTGGCGTGCCCTCGAATCCGTGGAATTCAATGTCCAGAATGATTTTTGCACCGTTGAAGAAAACTAGTAGTAAATGTTAAATATTGGTGGAAATCGGGGCCAACATGGCAGAGTTCTTCTGTGATATAGAAATCCTGCGCAATGAGGGTGAATTCGAGGCCCGTGTAGAGGGAATAACGCCAAACGTGATGTCTCTGAAAAGCGATAACTTAGAGGAATTACTGGAACAGCTGACTATTGAATTGGAAGATAAACTGAACTAAGCTGACTCCAGATAAGCGGACATCCACTTGGTGCAATAGTTAAAGTGTGGATGGACCACCCAGTGGGAGAGGTGTCAAGGCTTCTATGCCATCACCCCGTAAAGAAGGGCCTTCTGCAAAAGTTCCGAAAATACCTGTTTCTCCGCTTGGATTGTGGGCCAAGCCAAACCAGGGACGACCATATTGGTCAACCACAATATCTATAAAATCTCCGAATCCTCCACAGCGATCGTAACCACAATCATCCTTGGCATTCTCAAGCGGGTCATCAGGCATATTTACTGCAATGGTTGTAATCAATGGATTATCGTGAAACGAATCTGTTATTACACTCATATATCCATTCCAAGTTGAACCACCATTAGTTGTGCCAATATATCCTGCTGCTATTCTCCCTTCAGAACCAGCTGTAAGAGTAATGAATCCTGTACCATTAACACCTGGAGGTGCTATCATTATTGGATTGCTCCATGTGTCTCCTTCATCATGAGAATAACTATAGTATGGTAAATTATCCAGCCCAATCCAAGTGGCATGGACATTATCCGAATCATCGGCAGCTACTGCAACCTCTTCAAAATTCCATGTATCTGCCTGTCCTGAATCCTCTGTTGGAAGAACATGTTCAGTCCAGTCAAGTCCACCATTAGTACTACGGTAAACAGAATATCCTGAACCTGAACAACTCGGATTTCCTCGATAAAAATTACCATTGTTGGATCCTGTTAGATGTCCTGTTAGACCTCCACTGTTACAACCTGCTGGGGCACCAGATTGCTCTGGCGTCCAGGTTAAACCACTATCAAATGAGGAACTACACAAGGGAGCGGGGAAATTACCATTAACACAAAAAACATATGTCGTATCATAACCATAAGCCGGATATGGTGCAGAAGTGATAGTTTGGTGATCCTGAACGGAATATGGCCATGTGATTGCGGTAGGGCCTCGCCACGAACTACCCTCATTTGTTGAGAATTCAACTGTCATTCCTGTTAAGGCATGCATATCAAATTTCATCAAGCCATCTGTCCAGAGATCTACATACAGGTAAGGATCATTACTATTGGGTACAAACGCAGGACCGACATCGGTACAGGAATAGTCCGAGATATTTGTCATAGTTACTAAATTACTACACTGAATAATCGCCGTAGCACCTCCTGAACCAGTGCCCCAGCTGGTCATGTATACATTGTCCTGAAGCGTGACGCCGATCGTTGGTTCAAAAGTGGTTGTTCCTATGCCATAATATGTTCCCTGACTAAATATCGGAATATTGTTCCCAAAAAGAACTGAAGTACCATTCATCTCATAATACTCAGAAGCATTCAAGGCCCCATCAAAATGATAAAAGGTTGTTATGGGGAGCGGCGAATCAAAATCAAATGGAGTTGGTTCTTGAATACCGATTCGATTGTCTTCTGGTTCAAGACAACCGCCAAAAGAGGGGGTGACCAAAAATACCACCATCAGAACTGTGAATTTGTTCATTCTAAAGGCAATGACTGTTTCGGGTTTATAAAATTAAATAATTATCCCATCTTAAGAGTTGAAGGGCCCCCCACAGGTAGCATCTCCAAGTAGGTTAAATCTCCATAAAGAGCAGGACCTTCCGTTAGTGTTCCAATAATAGCTTCCTCAAAACCCGCCGTATTATGGGCAAGGGCAATCCACGGACGACCTTCGTCATCAAGTTCAACATCAATAAAATCACCGAAGCCACCACAACGTACACCACCACAATCTGAAGTAATATCAAGTGGATCATCTGGATGGTTAACCGCTACACTAGTGATTAGGGGATTCTCAGCAAATGCATCTGTCATAATTGCCATATAACCTGACCAGCCACTGTTCGAAGCATTGGTTGCCACATCATTAACTTCTCCAATATAACCGATAACAACACGACCTTCAGAACCTGCAAAAATAGTAGGGAAACCAGTCTCTGTCACGCCTGGAGCAGCAATCATCATCGGTTCACTCCAGGTATCTCCTTGATCTCTTGAGTAGGCATACCAGGGCATCAAACCATCACTAATCCAAGTTGCATAGAGGTTCCCCTCATCATCCACTGCAGTAGCGACTTCATGAGCGTGCTGAAGGGCTGGGTGCATCCCTATCTCTGTTGTGATAGTATGCTCTGTCCAAGTGGATCCGCCATCAAGTGAACGATATACTGCTGGACCATCACAGGAAGGGTTGCCTCGGTATACTGTCCCGTCAATACTCCCTGCAACATGTGCATGAAGGCCGGAACACTGCGAGGTACCAGTAGGATAGCCAGGTCTCTGAGCATCCCACGTATGTCCGCCAGTCACAGAGCGCGAACATTGAGGTCCAGCTCCAGCGGATCCAGTATTGATACAGTAGACATAGACTACCTCGCCTACGATTGCATTTGAATGTGGCATCGAGGCAATACTTTGATGATCTTGAGGTACTCCATATCCCTCTGTCGGAAAGGGAGTACTCCATGTCTCGCCGTCATCATCTGAATATTCAACGTTGAGTTCTGCAAGGGCGTGCATGTCGAATTTGACCAGCCTGTCCGTGAACTTGTCAACATAGATATAAGGGTCGTTGGAATTCGGTGTCTGTCCCGTACCTCCTTCATCTCCTCCTAAAAAGGGGCCCACATCCTCCCATGTTTGCCCTTGATCTAGCGAACGGATTATGTGTGTACCCTGGCCAGCCCCATTCCAATTGGTAAAGAATATTGCTCCGGAACTAGTAACCCCTATAGTTGGTTCGAATGTGTCAAAGCCGGTACCATAATAGGTTGCATTGGTAAAATATGGAATATTATCGCCTGTCAGGTCAGCAGTAATATTAGCATCCAGAACCGCTGATGGATTGGTTGCATCTATAGCCCATGGTTCAGCTATAGTTCCGGGATAGTGATACCAGGTAGTGATTGGTTGGGGGCGCCCAAAATCGAATATTGTTGGCTCTTCAATAACAACTCTATTGTCTTCAGGCTCAAGGCATCCACCAAGTGCTGGAGTAACCAGAAAGGCTATGACTAAAGACAGAAATTTCTGCATTGGTATTTGATATTCCATCGCTTTATTTAGGTTTGTTCAAGAGAACTATACGATTTGTATTAGTTCCTGTCTTCATATTATCGACGCCCCATATATTCGAGGTCTTGGTGAAATTCTGTGAATTGACCATGATTCCAGCACAACCAAAGCCAGATTCCAGACCTAAAGGTAAGACATATTCATCCAATTTTATCTTACCGTTGTTTATTTCCCCAACCTCGAAGGCAACCCAACCACCAGGTACAGTAATGCGATAAAGCTCATCGAAAACATTGCCCATCATATCTGACCAGGACTCGACTGTTCGGCACAATGCTATTTTCCTTTCAACCACGGAAACATCGATAGAATTGAACCAGCATCTTAACCAATTATCATCTGCATATCTTACTATATTCAGGAAAGGAGGTGAGGTGACCGTAAGATCAACTGATTCATTAGGAATATGAGAGGTAGTTCGTGCATCCCGACTGGAAAAAATAGCCGATGATCCTATCTCCCTTAACTGTTTTATCATTTCCGGATTCAGATTACGCTGAAGGCTCTTTGATTTCTTCAGTATTATTTCTTTGGTATTCTTGTAGGCAGGAGTTATACCTAGCCTTTCATTGATAGTAATCTGGCTTTTCTGGCTGGCAGCCTGATTAGGTGGTAAAGTGTATCCTGAGAAAAATCCGGCTGAATGACCTGTCAATCTATTAGTGGCAACCATCCTAATCCAGTTGTCCACATAATTGGAATTATCCAGTTGATCTCTTAAAGAAATGATTTCAGATTCCGTATCTTTATGATAGAACATCGACAGGTCAATATCTGCTCTGGACTCCTCAATTTGAATTTCATCCAGACGTTCCTCGATCTGATCCAAGGTTGGAACATTGAGCCGAGGTTCAGTGAGTAACTGGCTCAGTGGATTAACATCATTACTGACTATATTGCGCCCCATTAATGCTGCCTCAATCAGTGTAGTTCCTCGTCCAGCGAACGGATCATAGACTACATCTCCAGGCTTAGTGAAGATATCGATGAAAAATCTCGGTAGTTGAGGTTTGTAACAGGCCCGATATGATATCTCATGGATTGAATTGGCCTGTCTCTGTTTGGCGGTCCAGAATTCATTGATGAACTTGGTGTAATTCTCATATCCCGCTTCAAGCGTATCAAAACTTGTTTTCTTCTGGACTAAAGTGAACTCGGAGAGGACAGCTTTTGCTTTTTCTAGAGATACAGCCGGCATTGTATCGGGTTGCCCCGGGTGGGAATTGAGGGAAAATGAAATAGACTCTCTCCGGCAGCCGGGGCTTACCGAAATTTACCTGCGTACATATAATGATTATGTTTTTGGCAAACTTATTGGAAATTTAGTTAAACTCTTTTTTTCTATAGTTAAATCCCACTTTTCGCTGTTTTTGGCAATTATTGCACCCCTAATGGGCCTTTTGACAAATAATTATACACAAAAAAGGCTGTTGAATGGGCAAAAGGATGTTCTTTTATCAATTTTTCATGATTTTGTAGAGTTTTTTCTACGATTTCTCTGTATTTTCTGATATTTACTAGAGAAACCAGAATGCGATTGCTATTATTCCGTATGTGATTAACAACATCGCCCCTTCCAGCCAATTCGATTCACCATCCTGAATTATAAAATTCGCAATTAAGACTGCCAAAAAAGTAACAAGGGTTTCGAATGAACCGAATTGGAGAGTCATAGGAACGCCCAAGGCCCAGCCCATCAGAACCATTAGAGGCGTCACAAAAAGAGCGATTTGAATGCTGGAACCTATTGCAATACCTACGGATAAATCCATTTTGTTCTTGCCAGCTACCGTTACTGCGGTAAAGTGCTCGGCCGCATTACCAAAGAAGGGAACCAGAATAACGCCGATAAACAGAGTTGGAAGATGGTATTCCTCAGCTGCGTGGGATATCGAACCAACCAGGATCTCAGCCATAAAAGCAACGAAGAGTGTTGAACCTAGCAAAAGAATAATCGAATCTTGGTAAGACATCTCAACAACTTCATCGTGCTGGGCTTCGGCTGCATAAAGTTGTGAATGAGTTTTAAGTTGAAATAGCAATTGCATGAAATAGAGCAACAGCAGCAATAGGGCTGTATAATGCGACAACTCTTCAATCGCAGTACCCGAGGTACTGCTGCTATACATTTCAGGTATGACCATACTGACCAATGCCAGAAGTAGCAAGGAACCATTCACCTGAGAGGCCTCCGAAGAGAACTTCTGGGTGGTATAGTGGATTCCACCCCAAACAAATGATATGCCCATTACCAACAATAGATTTCCAAGGATTGATCCTATCAGAGAGGCCTGGACAATCTGGATCATAGTCTCGGAAAGCTCTGGATTCTGATAGGCCGAATATATGGCAAGGCCGGCGATTATCATCTCGACCGCGTTACCAAAGGTAGCATTCAACAGACCACCTATTGACTCACTGGTACGCAATGCTATCTCCTCCGTTGCCTTACCCATCAGAAAAGCCAGAGGCATGATTGCAAGCATGGAAACTATGAAGGCAGGTCCATGAGAACCCTGAAACTCAAAATAGAATGCCAGAGGAACGAAGATCAGCATCCCGTTCAATTTTGTATTACGAGGGTCAAGAACATCCCTGATACTGGAATTTACGGTCTCGCTCAAACCAGACTCCTAAAATTCATAATTCCTCTAATACCACCTTAGTACCTCTTTCAATATCAAAATACTCTTTAAGACTGTTTTTCTGTTCTTCGCTTAATTCAGAAGTGTGGAAAATGTTACTCAAATCGTCTATCTCTAAATTCATATTCTTCAGTGCAGTCTGAAGACCATACCATCTCAAGTCTCCTTGGTCAGGAGGTATCCTCTTGAATATATCCTCCACAGCAGCTTTATGAGTTGTCCCTACTAGTATTTTCTGGCCTGATTGCTGAGTAAATAGCTTAATTTTATCCTCAATGGTCTTCAAAATTACAACTTTATCATCCTCCGGAATATCACTTTGAGTAATCGATACCAATGTATCTATTACTTCTGTCATCTTCCCTGAATCCACTGTCTTTGCAAACTCTGGACACTGTTTCTTGTATTCGCACCAATCGCAAAGCATGCTCTTGCTGGTGGGAAGATTGTTATCTGCTACTGCAGTCTCGATCATGTCTATTTTAGTACAGGTCTCCAAGGCCAATTCTTGCAACTGGTGTTCATTCCGCGTGGATTTGATTTCAGCATCAAATTTTACGAAATGCCAAATCAGATCAATGGTTTCGACTTCTGGATAATGCTGGTGAACAGCCATTGCATAAAGTGAAAGCTGGCGATCCATATCAGCCTGAGGCTGTTCTATCAACCGACTACTGGTCTTGTAGTCATGAACTTCGAAATGAGTCTTACTTTTCTTGTCCAGTCTATCAATTAAGCCGATCATTTTTTTACCATGGGGTAAATCTATGTAGAGGCGCTTCTCAAGTCCAATTGTAACTGCCTGAGTGAAAGGTGTATATCGTTCGTAGTAGTTATCTACACAGTCTCTTCCTAATTTCTTATAATGATCAAAATCGAATTCAATTTTGATAACCCTGATATCGTCTTTCCATCTGGAAATCCATCTCCGATCGTAATACGCAAGGAGTTCCTCCTTGGTTGCAAGATCATGATTAACTACTGTATCATACAGCCATTCCAGTGCTTCATGGACTATATTCCCCATGTACGATTCAATTGTGTTTCCAAGAAGGGGAACTACTCTATCAACATACCTCAATTTGTATTGAAAAGGGCAATTCTCGTAAGTGCTGATGCGGCTATGTGAATAGACTGTCACAAAGTACCATTAAAGAACGGGATTAAAATTACTCTGAACTATTTACGACCTATATCTTCCCATACTGATTGGAAATCTTGTCGTGGAAATTCGTGGCCGAGCTTCTTCAGGGCTTCCGCGGCGGTCTTGTGGACGTATTTGTCTTCGAGCGCCTTGATGAGAGGCTCTATCGCTATGTCTGCGATAGTCGTATTTCCACGTCTCAACTTATTACCAATCTTTCCCAGCGCCTCCGCGGCATTTCGGCGGACAATAAAGTCCTCGTCTCCGAGCGCCTTTATGAGGGGTTCCAGTGCCCGCTCGTCGTCAATCTCTCCCAGCGCTTCTGCGGCGGTCCAGCGAATCCCTCGGTCGTCGTCCGATAGCATCCCGGCGAGTGGCTTTACAGCCCGAGCATCACCAATACTCCCCAGCGCTTTCGTGGCACCCTGGCGGACGCGATGGTTATCGTCCAATAGCATCTCGATGAGCGGCGCTACGGCCCGAGCATCGCCAATCTTCCCCAAGGCTACGGCATTATACCAGCGGACCTCCCAGTCCAAGTGCGGCACAGCTCCTTGGCCCCCTCCTCTTCTCATACGAGATGGGATTACATGTGAATCCCTGACCTTGATGAACTGCTCTAGGCCAATCTCAGCAAAGCTATCCTGCGACTTAAATGCCTCAAGAAATTGACGGATTGCTTCTGGGAATTTATCGCCACGCATAGAGAGCATTCGGTAGCGCCAGACTTTTGCTTCCTTGACCTTGGCCTGTAATTCTGTAGGAGCATACTTGGTGAAAACCGACTTTGCTGCTGCTCTGACAACCTTGTCATCGTTCCACATGTAAAGTCCAAGGATTATCGGTAGAAGCTCCTCAGGCACCCCACTGCCCTTTGCCATTGATAGCCCCATCAGGACCATCGCAGGATCATCGCTCTCCAGGAATTTACGCAGGTTCTCTGGGGAGGCGTCGTCGGTCATTTCGCTTTAATCCTCAATTTTCACTTTCTGGCCAGGGAGATCGTTGTAACTTTTGCTATTCTCATCTATGACACCTATACCTGCCAGAATCCACAGAATCGGCAACTTGGATGCCTCTAAGGGCGTAGCGGCTTGACCGTCTGTAAAATACACTATCCCATCAATTTGTTTATTTAGCTTGATAGACTCCTTAGCTACCCAATTTCCTTTTTCCCAAACTGTTATTCCGGCTGCCTTGCTGTAGGTGTGGCCTCTTTGATAGGATGCAGTTGTACCGCTACGGTCAATTTCCTCTCCATTTGCATACTTTATCAGTTCATTATAATCCGTTCCGCCTCTGCCTTTTACCTCAATCTGACCCTCTGGTAAAGGAAATGGATATATTCTTTGAATCCATTCATCCACTTCCACTACCAAAATCTCTACTTGCTTTTTTTGCAAATGATACATTTCATTGAAAAACTTGGGAAGATCCTCGTCTGTTCTTATCGAACCTGAAGTATCTATGGCAACCAGTAAACTAGAACGCTGTCTAACCTTGAGACCGGGGTACTTGGGCACCCATACTGGAATGAAATTCCCATTTCCATCTTTTACAGGCACCCCCTTTTTAGTCTCATACATAGGACTGCCATCTGGCCAATGTGCTATCTTCTTGTATCGGCGGCTTGGTCTTTTGAGAGTGTTGGATAGGTATGTATTTTGACTATTTTCTGTAAAGAGACGAAGATTTCTGCGCCAGTCAACCTTTGGCTTTCTGGTCTTCATGAATTCCTTTAGGTAATCCTTCAAACTGCCAGGAAGGTCTCCCCAAGTATTTGTTGAATCAAGCCTGTTCACTGCATTAACTATTTGCCGGTCTACCCATTCCTCAAGAACCTCGCGTTGGGATTCTGTACTTTGATCCAACTCCCCCCAGAAGCCATGGTATCCTCCCCTTGCACCAGGTCCCTGAGAAAATTGACTTTGAAGATTTGACCATGATTCTGAAGAACCCGAACCTCCTCCAGTGCCTTCACCTTGTCCTTCACCCTCACCTTTACCTTCACCTTCACTAATGTCTTCTCCACAATGTGGACATTGCATTTTACCTGAACCTTCAGATTCACCATCTTCGGACTCCTCACCATCTCCTCCACCTGAACCCTCGGATTCACCATCTTCGGACTCCTCACCATCTCCTCCACCTGAACCCTCGGATTCACCATCTCCTCCACCTGAACCCTCGGATTTCTCTCCTAATGATTCACCACAATTAGGACATTCACCAGAGCCTTGGGCCTGTTGTGGTAAGTTTTCCATTTGTTCTTTATGAAAATCGTTCAATTTATCATAATAATAACTTACATCCATCTCTTTTCTCAAATTTAAATCTGGAAATAATTCCAGTTTGACTGCACCTTCAATCAACCAGTTTCGTTCAACATACTGATTAACCACCAAATCGGCTGCAATATTGAATAATTTATGATTGGAATACCTAAGTCGCCCTCCTAATCTTTCTTGGGCCCTGGTTAGATGTTTGAATACGACGTGTAAAACTTCGTGTTTTATACCTCCCATTCTAAAATTCTTGCCTTTTAACTCGGTACTCCAGAAATCGGGATTTATTCCCATTATAACTTTATCATCATCTGACGGCCGAACCCAAAGTGTCGGACCATCCTCTGATAATTCACGATTTATACTCAATAAGAAATGACCGAAGAAAGCATCTTCCATTATCAAATTAATACAAGTTGATGAAATCTGATCCTGAAGTTGGGCTGAATCGTATTTAACTTTCAACTCATCTTACCCAAGATATCTTTAGCCAAAGCCGCATCTTCAAAAATGGTAGTTATCATTTTGCGATTTTTCTTGGCTACATCACTGGCTTCTTTATCCTTGAACGAGGCTATGGCAAAATTGTAAAGGTCCTTACCAGCAGCAACCCTCAGATCCAGGGGAATTGCTGCTAGTTTCAAATATTGAACCACATTGTCTCTTTGTTTTTTGATAAAAACATCTTCCATCACATACAACTTATTTATCAGACGTTGAGTTATGATGTTTGCAATATCTACTCTTTTTACTTTCTTACCGCCACTGGGGGCCACTAACGAAGTCATGCGTTTCTCAATATCCTTGAAGTTCTTAGCATCCAATATCTCATTGGGTTGGACAATTTTGGACCATGAATTTCTTACGAATTGAAGGAATTCTGCCACAGTTTCAGGATCAAGACAGGAGCGCCCAATGGTTGTCACTAAGTCTGCATTTTCCCGGTCTTTCAAATCGTCTATGCCTTCAATTGCGTTAAAAAATTGAACCAACGTTCTGGGAGTGGTTCTCTTGCCTGTCATCAATTCGGGATAGCCTAGAACAAAACTTATTCCTCTGGGGTCAATGTGCTGCCCCTCTGCCCATCTGGCCCAGACTTTCTCATCATACCGCATTTCGATATGCATCATTCGGGTCATCATGGCATCGTCCATCTCCTTGACAATGTACTCCCCACCAGGAGGATTTGCTGTCAATACTATATGCCAACCTTCAGGCATGGGCCATGACGCTAATTCAAAATCCTGTAGAAGTTGCATTAATCCGCTAATTATTCTAATATCTGCCCTGTTTGCATCGTCTATCAGAAATATTCCTGGGCCATGTTTCCCTGTTTCCTCAAAACGTTTCTGTTCCACTTTGTAGGGCGTCCATTCTGGGGGTACCAGGATTGTCTTGTCATCACTAGGGTCGTCAAGAATTCCTGGATCTATAGAAGGCATACCCAAAAGATCCCCCATCTCTTCAAATTGGGCTGGTGCTATATTAGTGAACAACCACCTTTCATCCTCGCTCCTTTCCTCTTCAATAGTAAGTTCTTCTGCGACAGACTTTAGCATTTCTGTTTTGCCTATACCATGAGGGCCCCATATGCAAATTGGAACCTTCTTTCGGTTACTCAACTGTCCTTTGGATATTTCTTCTGAATTATCGGTGTTCCATTTTTCCATTTTCTGATTAGACTGGATTATCTTTTTCGCAAATGTTTTAACTTTTTCTGCATTAGCCACTATACCAAACGTCTGTTCACCGCTAATCATAGCACGTTAGTGAAGCTATACAAATAATATTTTACTTTACACATCTAGGAGAACAAAACATGGCAATTACAAACTAACTCAGACTCCCTCGTCAATAGGATTCCTACAGGTTAAGGCCCATTTTACGTAAAGATAATTACAGACCCTGACAGCGAGTTATGACCTATCCAGCGACATAATAATATATCACTTTAGAGTGTTTTGGAGCGATAGAAAAAAGTCAGCCTCTGATTTTTGTTACGTAACTATCTCAAGACCCAACTGTTCTGTTAAGAATACTAGACTTGATTTGTTTTATCAGCTGTCGGTGTAGTTCCGGCCTGTACTATGCCAAAGGATTATTCTAACTCCTTTATTGAAAGACTCGCAACTCTGCGTGGCCATTCGTGTTCGTCCTTCAGGAGAGGGTTTAACTTTGGGATGTGGCTTCGGTTACCAACTTTACCCAAAGATTCGGCTGCATACATCCTTACTCCCCATTCTCTATCCTTCAAGGACTCAGTGAGGATTTTACATGCCATTTCACCACCTAATTCACCTAAAGCCTGAACTATTCCTCTTCTAACATAGCGGTGTTCATTATTCATATTATTACAGAGAAACTCCACATCACCTATCCTTACCAAGGATTGAACGACTGCATCTCTCACAAAAGAATTCAGAGTTCCCAGCGTATCAACTAATGCCTCTCTAGAAATCTGGTTGTTTACAACTCCTAATTTTTTAGCAGCCACTATTCGAACTTTTTCCGAATTCAATTCTGAAAGATTAGATAGTAGCTGAGACTCATCCATTTTAGAAAGGCTTATGGCCCATTGATCTTGTAAGTAGATCTTGTTGAGCCTTCTTAACATCATACTGTAAATCTTCGTTATCTATATTCTCTAATTTATCATAGAACTCATCTGCATCCTTGGTATTCCAATTATCGCACATTCTGGATATCAACCTATGGCATTGAGTAGGATCGCCCATTGTCCTTCCAATCTCAGGAGACATATCTCCTACCTCCTCTAGCGCCTCTCGAACAACACGGGCCTTACCAATACAACTACGTTCTCCTCGACCAGGCATTATACCAAGTTCCACCCTGCTTTCACATTCTTGTCCTTCCAGGCTGTAATCAGACCCTCCAATGTTTTCTTATCAGGGGCGACTTGTACATTGGTATTCATCGGTGCGGCCCGTGTAGGAGAAAAGTCTGTCGTGTACAGCACAAAGGGCGGATAACGAGAATCCTGCTTATTCTTATTGGTCTCAATAGCGACGAATTTCCTAACGGAGCGCTGTTCCTTAGCTACCTTGACATAAACTTCCCTCTGTATTGTCTTGGAACTGTTCAATTTTATTTCCTTAGCCTCATCATTACGAGACTCGAATGGAACAATGGAATAAACCTGTTCAAGACCAACATCTGCAGTGTTGACACTCTTGTCTTCCCTCTCCTTCTGGAAAACAGGATGTATCAGACTTACCATTGGCATCTGGCCTTTCGCTTCGTAACCATCGTCACCATACTCCAAAACCATTTTCATTATGCTTCGCTCCCTTGAATCCAGGGCTAGCAGATCACTGCATCTTATTTGGACCACTATCTCTGGCCTTACGAACCTGATAAGCATGCCTTCAGAGCTGCGGTACCGGTAATAGGATTCGACCTCCATTTTTGATAGGCGCTCATGCCACTCCATACGTTCGTCATCACTGAAACCTGTGCTAACAGGGCCTAAAATCTGGAAGGCCCCGTCCTCTCGTTTCAAGGCGACGATAAGCTCCCCCAGATCGGGATATGCGTTTTTTCTTTCTCCGAATCCCAAGACGACCGCGTCCACTTCAATCCGGGGTTTTATCTTGTAAATGATTCCATGTTCGTTGCGGACAACCAGACCCTCAGCCAATCTTGAATCGACCCATGCATGATAGCAAGTTCCAACCTCTCCAGCGCCTTCTCCAACAAAAGTAGGGGCCACATTGACTCTCTTACCCCCTTTGAAAATTTCAGCCATCCTCTGCAACCTATCCTCATAAGGCTCACCGTAATACTTCTTATCACCTTCTTGAATCAAATCAAATGCCTTGAAACCCAATTGATTACTGGATTTGTCATTGGCGATCGTCCTAGCTACGCTGTGAACCCGGACCCTGCCTGTTTTTCCACCCAATTCGCCTCCTAGAATAGCTCCCAGAACAGAACCTACGCCGGGAAGAAGGGCCGTGCCAATCAGGGCCCCTATCTTAGCCCCGACAAAACCTCCGGCCATGCCGCCTACCTTCGTACTAGCATTTTGGATTTTGGTGCTCAAATCAGGTTCATCTGCACCCACAATTACACCAATTCCCGTCTCGGAGGCTAGGCCTTTTATCTCATCAAACTTGCTTTCACCGGATGAGAACAATTCGCCAGCTACTATCAAGTCACCCTTGATATTCGAGAATAATTTCGTGGCTTCCTTAAGCGCCGCCACATTCTCTATGACCCTTCCGTTATAAGACGAAAAGGCCAGATCATTTCCTTTCTTTAACAAAAACCAGCATTCGCCATCGACCTTGGCCGATATCCATACCTTTCCATTTATGTCCTTGTTTATCCGACTGGGTTTTACAATCTGATATTTTGAGGCTACACGTTTCTTGTACAGTTTTAGTTCATTGGCTAGAATCGAATCCTTCAAGGCTCCAGCTGATGATTTAGTACCATCACCATATTTCTTCGTACTATTGGAATCAGCAAACACACTCATTGAGGCACCTGCTTTAATTCCAGATTTGACAAATGCAGTACCAGTAAATATGAACCATCTTTAACACGGCCCTCAAGGAATCCCCTGAGCGGAGTTCCATTTCTTTGGAAAATTAGAGGGTCCTTTCCAGTAGGACCGCCACCCAAGAACAACATTGACTTCTCCTCCTGGAGATCCTTAGCCATGCCATACAAGAAGTCAAAAGTCAGACCATCAAGGTGACAAATTTGCAGTTTCCTCAACAAAACGAACTTGTTGAGAACCGCGGATATGGGCAACAGTTTACCTGTCCATGGCAAGGCAATGTCCTCCATTACTGTCGGTTCCTGATCCTCAAAATCCTCTGTGCTCTTTACATCTCCCTCTGGCGTGTAGACAATATCCATCATTTTAGCTGAATACAACACCTTTCCATCCTCCGCAATCCAGACCTGACTGCCATAATCTATCATTCTACCAGCTTTCTCCAAATCGACCTCTGGATCGTCCTTGATTAGTTGCTCAGCTAGCGCTTCCATATCCTCGTGCAATGCCAATAAATTCTGTGGATTATAACTATCTGTATCATTTATGAACCTATAACTCTTAATTTCCTCTCCCTTAGAACTACGATAACTTCCTGCCTTCCTTTTGCGAGGGGAGATATACTGTACCCTGGCATCTCTTTTCTTGTTATCAGTCAGTCTTATGTATCTCATAGCATACCAAAGTCCATGTCATCGAACCCTGCCTCTTCTTCATCTTCTTCTACTACAACTTCGCCAGCATCGTGTGAACAATATTCAAAATTGGTCGGTTCTCCAACTAACCCAAAAATGCCCTCAGCCGTCTTCATGATAAACAGATTCGAGATGTTATAACCTGCATAATAGTTGAAAACAGTCTCCAATATACTACCATCTTCAAGTTCCTTCTGTGTCGAATCATCTATTTCCGAAGGTTCCAAAGAATAGATGCTAGTTATAGTGTGATCCAAAAGCCTCTGTTGATCAACAATCTCTGCCTTCTGTTCGATGTTGAGGGTACCTGGAATCTGCTCCATCTTTTCTCCCGCAGAGTCATACATCTCCAGATCCTTACGTGAAAACATCTCAAAGTTGTCATTGATATATATTGTAGACATGCCTCCCTTTGGTATGATCACATCACCATCTATAGGGATAAGGCCCCGAACACAAGGGTTATTGTTACCATCAACAACCACCGTCTTTTTACTTCCATACATTTTCTCCCGAGAAATCTTTGAAAAACCAAACTTAGATGATTTCCCATTTAACGCAATACATATCTCTCGAGCCATATACTGCGAAGAAATAACTAAATATAAAGTTTTAACTTTTTTGTCTAAAAACCACCCATTCTGATTCCTTAGGGCTGGCTATGGTTGACAAATATGCCTCATGCTCATCGGGTTCCATTCCCATTTCAGTGAGTTTGTTTCGCAATTTACCAACCCTGATATTTACCACCTCATCGAATGACAAGTCACCAATCTTGGATCTGACGGCAGCAACATTCCA
>Ga0187833_10002705_pt1 | contig 18739 bp, 17 predicted proteins | sample ETNtaG_37_FD_167968 | JGI IMG/M metagenome (GOLD analysis project Ga0187833, IMG submission 167968) | Marine microbial and viral communities from oxygen minimum zone, Eastern Pacific Ocean - ETNP2014_SV_400_PacBio MetaG (Illumina Assembly) | ecosystem: Environmental > Aquatic > Marine > Hypoxic...
AATGCCCCATTGTTCAGCAATAGCGTTTTCATCGACGAAACTGCGATAAGCATCAGTGGTGATACAGAATGCTCTCGGCACTGGCAAGCCTGCACTAACCAGCTCGCCAAGGTTTGCACCCTTGCCGCCAACCAGCGCCAGACTGCCAGAGTTGATGTTCTCAAGTGTTGTCGTGTACACAGCCATATTTCACATCCTCATTCCGGCAGATCGCGGTACGTGAGAAATGAAGCTCAGGTCACTACAATGGTCAGATTTAACTAAACCTAGGTTAAACCAATTTCCAGTTGATCGATCCAGTTATATTTCCTAATGCTGACGATAGAATACTCGGCTATCGTTAAGTTCGCCAATACCTGGTTGGGATCTGGCTTGCGGTGATTACTTCAGCAGGTTTCGGCGTATTGTCTCAAGCTTGTTTTGAGTGACTCCTAGTTCTTTACGGACATAACCCATGACGCTGCCGTACTCGGTTTCGAGATGCTGGAACGCGCTTTCGAGATAATCCGGATCCGAGCGTAAGGCGACTGCCAACAGATGTGGAGGCAGGCCGGCGAGGTAAGGGTAGGGGGCTAGTTGATTAGAGTCATCCGGGTCTGTGTAGATAGCCATGTAGTCGACGCAGTGCTCCGAGAGAGCATAGTCTCGCAGGACCTGATCCCGCTCGACGCCGAGAGCGGTCAGTATCAGGGCCGCGCAAAGGCCGGTGCGGTCCTTGCCGCTGAAGCAGTGAAATACCAGCGGCGTATTACCGTCAGCGAGTTCTGCAAAGACGCCTGCAAAGTGCAAAGCATGCTTACTCCACATGTTCGGGTAGGACTGCAGGAGGCGTTCGCGGACCTGACCTGGTTCGACATTTTCATTGGGCGATGAATTTGAGAAATGGTTGGTGCTCTTCGCGGTGTAGTTCCAGGTGACAAATCCTGGGCTGGGTTCAGCCCGCCAGTTGGTTGGCTCAACCCGCCGTTCTTTGCTGTCGCGGAGATCACAAACTGTTGTGATTTTGAGGTGGGCCAGATACTCATAGTCCTGGTCTGTCAGGTAGGTCAGTGTCGCCGAGCGAAACAGCTGTCCCCAGCGGACCCGCCCGCCGTCTTCAGTCTTAAATCCACCCAGGTCCCTGAAGTTTCGACCACCTGAGAGTGGTAACAGCCGTTCCTCGATGAACGAACGGATCGATGGATCCTCGTGTACAGTCATGGTCTGATGCCACTCCCTATTTCTGGCCGTCACTTTATTGGTTTTCTGAGCGATTCGGCTCGCACCATTCCGCCTGAGTGCTCGGTGCGCCACGGGAAATCACCTTGATTGATGCCGGGCTGCAGTGCAAAGGCGGTTGACCAGCATAGTTGATCGGTGGCGGTATCGCCACGTCAGTGTGATTTCAAGATCAAAGCCACGGTTCGATTAACTGGCTTCATCAACCTCAATGGGGGTCGCCTGGGCAAAGAAGTAAAATAGAATTATTGCTGCAACTGCCAGAATGGCGATCAGGTAGAAAAGCATATCGTAGGACCCGGTATTCTCAAGCAGAATACCAACCAGAGCGACCAGCCCCGCGCTGGTAATGGAACCTATACCAGCCATGAAGCCGTAGAGCACATCGCCATGCACAGGCAAAAGCTCTCCTGGAACAGGCATATAGCCGGGTACCAACATGCCCAGGCCAGCAAACAAGCCACAAAATGCCAGTAGTGCAGTGGCCGAAGAGGTCGCGATGGTAATACCTATACAACACGCAGCAGCCAGTGCAAATCCGCTCAGTGCCAGCTGCCGGCGAACGCGAATCGGTGGCATTCCCGAATTTATCATCTGGTCGGCATATCGGCCTGCTACCAGGGTGGCAACCGTGGCCAGAGCCCAGGGCACCATGGAATAGAACCCGGCCTCCGAAATAGAGAGTGCAAAGGTGTCGACGAAATAACTGGGCATCCAACTCGCCATGGTGAAGGAAATGCTGGCAGCCGAAGCGCCCACCAGGTAGATCGTTAGCACCGCAGGGTGGCTCGATAGGACTCTCCAGGGAATTGGCCCTCTTTCTTCAGCAACAGATGATGTCAGTTCCTGAGGCTGCTGACTATTGGGAGTAATTGGAACCGATGGAACTCTCATCACCCAGAACAGAGCCCAGACAAATCCTAAACTTCCAAACAGATAAAAAACAAACTGCCACCCGAACCACTCGATCAGCTTACCAGTGGTCAGTAAGGCCGCGACGGTACCCACCGAGGCGGCCGCAGAGATCAGGCCGATCGACAATGATCTTTCCTTCAGGGGCATCCAGCTGTGAATCAGATTGTACGCAGATGGGTAGGCAGCCCCCTCGCCAACACCAAGCAGTAAGCGTACGACCACCAGGGCCGTAAATGACACATAGGCAGCAAGGGGCGTAAGGATCGTAAACAGGGACCAGAGCAGGACCGCCGCCAGAAAGACATTTCTTCCGCCGAACCGATTGGATAGCAGCCCCCCAAGCATCTGCATGACCAGGTAACCCATAAAAAAACTGGACAGCACCAGGCCCTTGTCGCTATCCGACCAGGCAAATTCCCGCTGCATTTCGATGGCTGCAAGGGAAATCAGGATGCGGTCGATATAACACAGCAGCAGTGCCGCGAGTAACCAGCTCATCATGCTATATCGCTTTGGCCAGCCAGCATGGGTGGCGTGTGAAGGTTGCACGTCTTTTTCCAAAAGTTATAGGAACGATGTCAGAATAGAGTAAACGGCGTCAGAGTAAAGTACCAGAGTAATACTCTGGCTGCACCCGGCGTCAGAGGGGCGCAAGCCAAAGCGAATTGAGGTATATTCGATCCCGAAGTGCTAGCTGTCAGCTGGCTTCGTTGACCTACATATTTAGGAGAATAGATCATGCCAATGAAAGATGAGGATGAATACCGTCACCCGTCACCAAACCCTGATTCGGGTAAGCTCTGGGGCGACACACTCTGGGTGAGTACAGTTGACCCGGTGGCGAACATCTTCGGTATCAATCACTTCCATCTGAGCGATCAGGGTTTCGGGCGATTTGAAGCCCTCTACATCATTGATGGGGTGCAGCAGCAATACGGGAACAAGTTTCCATTGACTCAGGATCCTGACAAGGGTCCCTGGAGCGATGGCGTACTGACATATGAGGTGGTCAAGCCACAGGAAGTGATCCGCATCAAAATGGATGGCCCACGCTTCGGGTTCGATCTGACCTATACGGGTCGTTTCCCCATGTTTGACTACTTCGATCATAAGGATAACCCCTTTGCGACATTCATGGGCGGGCATAACGAGCAGGGTATGCACTGCACCGGTGAATTCGAGATCCGAGGCGGGCCAAATAAGGGCGATGTGCGCAAGATCGATTGCTACTCACACCGCGATCACTCCTGGTCCTATCGATTCGCCGAAGAGCCCGCCTGGGAATGGGAAATCGCCGCCAGAAAGGCACACTTCTGGCCGTCCTTCCAGAGCGATTCGATGCACCTGAACGTGCATGGCCTTCTGGCACCACCACCACCCGGTTACCCGGAACTGCCTGGCGACGGTTCGGGCTTCGTCTCGACAAAGGAAGGCGGGACGCAACACATCAAGGAAGCACGTGGCCAGGTCCTGCTCGAGGATGATGGCCGCACTGCATGTAACTTTCGCTATGAAATTGTTCTGCCCAATGACGAAATGATACATATCCGAACGGGTCGAAAGTACGGTCAGGTAAAACTCTGGGACCGGGCTGAAAATGATCTGGAAAATCGGCTTGACTGTTATGAGCCCTTCTTCGATATGGAAATTGAGGAGACCGGCGAGCGCGGTTATGGCGTATGTGAATACAGCATCTATCCGCCGGTTCCACGCTGGCTGGTCTAGGCTTGTCGCAAGTAAATGGGGTCAGAGTATTACTCGGGCCCCAGCGCTTTTAATGCACGACATAGGCGACCAGCGCCTTCGTCATACCCACATAGGCACCTTTTAGTGCTGTTGTAACCTCGTCAGGATCCGCGCCATCAATAGCGGTAAATTCACCCAGCCAGGTTATATTGCAGGCGTTATCGCCCACGGCGTGAAGTTGGACTCGTGCCCTGTAACTGGCCATGCCGATCGGGTTCCCTTCAACAAGGGTGTAGACCAGGGTTCTGGTCTCATGGTCAATAACATCTGCGCGTTCAGCTGTGATCCCCGGTGCACCGTCCATGTTGAGTCTTCGAATCATACCGGGTCCTTCTCCCTCGAGTTCTATTGAGCCCGAGGCCGCCCATTTGAGGAAGCCACCAAAATCTGCCAATACCTGCCAGGCCGAATCGGCTGATAACTGCAGATTTTCTTCGTAGGTTACTTTGTTCATTGAATCGCCCTTAGTCGTCTGCTCAGCGTAGGTATTTGCACTACAGAGTGCAATGGTCAGTGCAAAACAGCATACCTGCTTATAATTATGGTAGTTCATGATCTGCACCGCTTACCCTTAAAGCGCTTAAGGTATCCTGGTTTAGTATTCACCATGAATCACCTCCAGGAAAGTCAGCCCATACTTTTCCAACTTTCTCTTGCCAACGCCCGATAGCTCGCCAAATTCATCCAGGTCCTTTGGCATCAATCCTGCCATGGCCTGAAGTGTACTGTCGTGAAAAACAACATAAGGAGGCACACCTTGTTCTTCAGCCAGTCGGCGACGACATTCCCTGAGCGCTTCCCAGAGACCAATATCAATATCATCTGGCAGGGGTGCTTTTGTCTGCTTAACGGCGGCTACCTTCCGGATGTCTTTGCGCAGCTCAATTTGCTCTTCACCTCGCAGTAATGACCGACACTTTTCTTCCAGTTTGATGCCACCGTATCGATCCAGGTCAACGCTGATATAGCCCCGGGCCATGAGCTGGCGAAAGACCGATCGCCACTGATTCACATCCAGTTCTGTACCAATACCATAGGTGGGAAGCTTGTGATGATCAAACTGGAAAACCTTGTTGTTTTCAGAGCCTCGCAGAACATCAACAAGATGATTTACACCAAATCGCTGCCCTGTTCGATGGATAACGCTAAGCGCTTTGCGCGCAGAATCTGTACCATCCCATGTATCCACGGGAGTGAGACATGAGTCACAATTACCACACTGTTCGGGTGAATCTTCATCAAAGTACATGAGCATCGCATGCCTTCGGCAAGAGGTAATTTCACACAAACCCAGCATGGCATTCAAACGGTGTTGCTCAACCCTTTTATGCGCTTCGCTGCCATCAGAATTGTCCAGCATCTGGCGTAGTTTAATAACGTCCTGAATGCCGTAAACCATCCATGCGTCGGCAGGTAATCCATCACGACCTGCTCTGCCAGTTTCCTGGTAGTAGGATTCGATAGTTTTAGGCAAGTCCAGGTGTGCGACAAATCGTACATCGGGTTTATCAATACCCATTCCAAAGGCAATGGTGGCGACGATGATGACGCCATCTTCACGAAGAAAACGGGATTGGTGGGTCGCCCGCTTTTCAGAACCGAGCCCCGCATGATAGGGGAGGGCGTTAAATCCCTGGTCCTGCAGCCATGTAGCGGTTTCCTCCGTTTTTTTTCGAGACAGGCAGTAGATAATGCCCGCCTCATCCTGGTGGCTGTCCTTTAGAAAGCGAAGCAGCTGATTGCGTGGGTTGTGTTTGGCGGTGATGGTGTACCGGATATTCGGCCGATCAAATCCAGCCAGGAACTGGCGTGCATCGCCCAGATCAAGCCGGGAGATGATCTCCTGTTGCGTCCTTACGTCAGCCGTCGCTGTGAGGGCTATTCTTGGTACGTCGGGAAATTCTTCGTGCAACATGTTCAGCTCAAGGTAGTCAGCACGAAAATCGTGACCCCACTGGGACACACAATGCGCTTCATCTATTGCAAAAAGGCTGATGTCAGCCTGCCTGAGTAAGTGCTGGGTACGTTCCTGAAGCAGTCTTTCCGGTGCGATGTAAAGTAAATCCAGGCTTCCATCAAGCAAGGCATCTTCAATTTGATTTGCTTCAAATTGGTCCAGTGTGGAATTGAGAAAGCCAGCGTGTATGCCTAGTGCTAGCAGGGCATCGACCTGATCTTTCATCAGTGCGATTAATGGGGAAACGACAACACCACATCCATTGCGTACTATCGCTGGAATCTGGTAACAAAGGGATTTCCCGCCGCCCGTGGGCATCAGCACCAGGGCATCATCACCATTTATCAGGGTGGAGATAACCTCTTCCTGGTGCAGGAGAAACTGATCAAAACCGAAAGTGTCCTGGAGCGTGGTGAGGGCAGTTTTCATAGACCAGGATATTTCCGTAGAGTGACTTCAGCGTTCGTGTATTATCATGTAAGCCCAGGTTTTTACCTAAGACAACATCTAAGACGACAAGGAGTCCACCTAAATGGATGAATCCAATCCCGTATTGTATGCGGAAACTGATGGTATTATGACGATTACGTTGAATCGTCCTGCCGCAATGAATGCCATGACCAATGACCTGATGAATGGCATCAGTGAAGCATTGGCAAATGTTGTTGCTAACGAAAGCATCCGTGTTGTGGTGCTGACCGGCGCAGGGCGGGGGTTTAGTGCGGGTGCTGATCTTGGACAGGTTGCTGAAAATCCGGGTGAAATTCTGGTTGAAGGCCAGGACAAAAACACAGAACAATCCGAAGCGGAGAGCGATCCTTTCAATGGCGCCATGCGCGCGATTATGGATTGCCCGGTGCCGACCATTGCCCGGGTCAATGGACCCGCTGCTGGTGGTGGATTTGGACTTGCTTTGGCCTGTGACATTACGATTGCGGCCGAGTCAGCTTTTTTTGTAGCAACTTTCAGCCCTAAACTTGGCATTGTCCCGGACCTTGGCTCGACCTGGAGTATCTCACGACGCGTAGGCCGTGCTCGCGCATTGGGGATTACCTTGCTGGGTGAACGCATCAGCGCTTCTGAGGCCGAGGAATGGGGTCTGGTCTGGAGCAGTGTTGCTGATGATCAGTTGGATGATGAAGTTGCACGTATTGCGAGTGTTTTAAAACGCTCCTCTCCTGGGACGGTGACAAGGATTCGCAGGACACTTGATGTCGCTCACGACAACACTTTCAGCGACCAGTTGGATCTTGAAATGAAGCATCAGGCCGTACTGGTTCCCCGCAACATGCATGAGGGAGCACAGGCGTTCATGCAGAAACGCGAACCAGAATTTGGTGGTGAAAGAGATTAGGACCTGATTCTAAAGACCAGGTTAGCGCCTGCTGCTCCTGGGCGGGTTAGAAAATGGTGGTTTGTGGGAGCAATCCCTGGCGTCTGCCCTGGAGACAAGCTATAAACCCACCGATATTCAATTCCTAAACAAATAGTGTGACATGAACTGGCAGCAAATCGTTCAAGAAGAAGTATTTGATGCTCTGGAAAAAGAGTTTCCGGAAAGACCTCGGAGTCTGGCAGAAATATTCCAAAAGGCGGTCGAGGCCCATACGGACAAGACAGCCATCGTTTTTGAAGGGCAGAATATTTCTTTTCGTGCCCTTGGTGACTCGGTTAAAAAGGCTGCCCATGTGCTGCGTAATCAATATGGCGTTGAAGCGGGTGATCGTGTAGCTGTCCTGTTTGGTACTGAGCCGACCTTTGCGATCAGTGTGTGGGCAGCACTCTCTATTGGAGCTATTGTGTGTCCAATGAATATCAGGTATCGACAGCGGGAACTTCAATACCAGCTTGAACTTACGGACCCGAAAGTAATACTGCTTGACTCCGACCTTCTGGATAGCGTTCTGCCAATACGGGGAGAAATCCCCTCTCTAGAAGCTATTTTTGCCACCAGGGACAATTTACCCGAGGGCGTACAGCCTTTTTCTGCCTTAACGCATGGACCAGTACCGGAAGAGATGCCGTTTCGTTATGTTGAAGAGACAGACCCTGCATTTATTTTTTTTACTGCCGGTACAACCGGTCGCGCGAAGGGGGCGGTTAACAGTCATCGCTCTCTTATCTATTCTTTTCTTAGAGCGCGAATCTCACCGGCCGGTGGTCAGCCTGCGCAGGTTTTGTGTATTCCTATTCCCCTGCACTATACGGGTGGCTGTAAATCATTTCTTGGTGGTTTCTATAATGGAACCAAATGCATATTTCTGAAGCACTGGAAAATTGATGAGCTGCTCGAGGCTGTACAGGAACATAAGGTGACTAATCTCTTTGCGTTGGGCTCTATCTGGGCCCTGGCTGTTGCTTCGCCGAATTTCTCAAAATATGATCTTTCCTCGATTCAGGTTGTATTCTATGGAGGATCATCCACCCCGGCCGCAGTAATCAACAGAATCAGCGAAGCGCTTCCCCACGCGCCACAAGTTCAAGGGTACGGTATGACCGAGTGCAATGGCGGCACCGTCGAAGTGGATGCACTCGCAAGGCCAACCTCCTGCGGCCTGCCCAACGCCACGACCCAGCTGCGGATTGCCAATGAGTATGACGATGACTTACCGGCCAACCAGGTTGGGCAGATACTGATAAGAAATGCCCAGATTTTTAGTGGTTATTGGAAGAACGAATCTGCCACGGAAGAGGTCATGCTGGGAGGGTGGTATCACTCAGGGGATATGGGCTACCTGGACGAGGAGGGTAGGCTGCACATAGCGGGGCGGGAAAAAGACATGATCATCCGGGGTCAGGAAAATATCTACCCCGCAGAAATCGAAGCGGTTATAAGTCAGCACCCGTCCGTCGGGGAAGTGGCTGTTATCGGTGTTCCAGACGAGATATTCGGGGAGCAGGTACTGGCAATCGTTGTACCCCGAAACGGAGTGGAAATTGAAGAAGAAGTTATTCGTCAGCTATGCCAGGAACAACTGGCTGGCTTCAAGGTGCCGAAATTTGTACAGTACCGTGAACAGCCATTGCCCCGAAATTCCGGGGGAAAAATACTCAAGCGAGAACTTCAGTCGTCCAGTTGATGGCGCCGGCCACGATCAACGTGACCGGCCTCCCTGTGTTCTGCTAGCTAGCCGATTGTGCATTTGCCATTGTTGATGCAAATCAGGTCACGCTCTTTGAGCCGGACTCTGAAGCTGATGACATTGTCATCCTGCCACATTTCCACCACCTGTGTTTCACCGGGCAGCACCGGTGCACTGAAGCGGACATCAAACCCCTTCATACGCGTTTGATCATAGTCCAGCATGGTTTTAAGCACTGCATGGCATGCCATTCCGTAGGAACATAACCCGTGAAGAATCGGGATATCAAAACCGGCCTGCTTGGCGATACCGGGATCCCTGTGCAACGGGTTGCGGTCTCCACATAGCGCGTAAATCATTGCCTGGTCACGCCGACCGGGCATTTCACAAATCGCATCCGGTTTACGTTCTGGTAGTGTATGGGGAACAGGTGCACCATCCGATGTGCCGCCAAAACCACCATCGCCACGGAAAAACATTGTTGTGCCAAGCGTGTAGAGTGGTGAACCGTCAGCAAGTTTCACTGCGGTCTCACTGGTGAGCAGGGCGCCCTTGTCAGCGCCCTTGTCGTAAACCCCGGTTGTACGATTCGAAACAAGCGTTTCGGCGGCCGGTGGCAGGGGGTTGTGAATCTGCAGCCGCTGTTCGCCATGCAGCATCAGGGCGAAATTCATCTTGAGCATTATGTGGTCCGCATCAACAGGTGCTGGTTCGTTGGTTGATGATAAGACCGTTGCAGCCGTGGGAACTACCCGGTCGCCCATCGTTTCGCAGACATACTCAAGCTCCTGGGCATCCAGCGGGTCCCGGCCCATACCGATCGCCACTGCATACAACAGCGAATCCCTGTCCGTATAGCCGCCAGCCAATTCTACCGGTTCCTGGCTCAGCGTTCGTTCTACATCCTGCATGGTAATGGGCATTTTCCTATCTCCTTTTATTAATTCGGCTTGCCAACTAATTCAAACCCTTGGGTTTTGACCTGCAACTATCGACGGTCTACGAATGTGGCGAGGCAGAATATAAACAACTTGTGCATTCTGTTCCAGCCTGGTGGTCTGTCCTGTTCCAACCCAGGCATAGTATGATCAGTGGCTGAAACAGATGAAGGAGACATATAGCGTGGATACAGAAAGATTTGCCGGCAAGGTTGGCGTCGTTACGGGTGCTGCATCCGGGATTGGTCGTGCGACCGCAGAGCAGTTTCTGGCTGCTGGAGGCTCTGTCGTTGCGGTCGACCTTGATGCGGATAAGCTGGCCTGGACTGATAGTCACGATAGAGCTGTCGCGATCAGCGGCGATATCACCAGCCAGGAGATTAATGCGGCCATGGTTCAGGCTGCCACAGGGCAATTTGGTTCCATTGATGCTCTGGTATTGAACGCGGGCTTGCCTGGTAGCGGTGATGTCGGCGAATTTCCCCTGGAACAGTTCGATCGCATCATCGACGTCAACCTGCGTGCCGTACTGCTTGGTATTCGTGCCGCATTGCCTGAACTCAAAAAGAATCGTGGTGCCATTGCAGTCACAGCTTCTGTATCAGGTATCCGTGGCGATACCATGATGTGGCCATACAATGCTGCGAAGGGTGGTGTCGTAAATCTGGTCAGGGCTGTGTCCATCGACCTTGCGCAGCATGGTATTCGTGTCAACGCTGTTTGTCCGGGACCGATCAAGACTGGCATGACCGCGGCAATTAACGAAATTGATGAAATTCGCGAGGGCCTAAGATCGCATATTCCGCTCGGGCGCTGGGGGGAGGCGAAAGAAGTCGCGAGTGTGATAAATTTCCTGGTCTCGGATGAGGCATCATTTGTTAATGGAGCCGTCATTCCGGTTGATGGTGGAGTAACCGCCAATACCGGTCAATTTCTGCCGCCACAAGTGCCTGGATAAGAAAGAATTAGCTAGTTCTTGTCCGTATCCTAAAATCGAGCGGGCTAGATCCTTAGCTATGTGTGACGTCAGCCCATATGGTACCACCTAGCCCTGTTTGCTAAGAGACACTTCTGCTAATTTAAACCGAAGCAAAGGAGTCTCAAATGAGCATGTCAAACAGGGAACTGTTCTGCCCCTAGGAAATATCGCGCGGACCGTAGAACTCGCGCCTGGGCCAAAGAAAGTCGATACGGGTACGGTGAATTTTCCAGTCACCATCGACCTTCTGGTAAACATCGTCATAGATACCAAATAATGTGAGCGGGTTTTCCGCACCTTCATCGACATTGAGGTTGAGTTGATACCATCGCCCATGCGCCTCGCCGTTTTCCAGCAAACGGATCCACGGATTGGTCACCGCATGCATTTGTGAATGAATAGCGCGGCCGCTGCCATATAGAAAGTCGTGATAGCGCTCACGTATCTGCTCCTTCCCCGTCCAGTTACCGCCGAAATCCGGGCCGAACTCGCAAACAGCGTCATCGGTAAACAGGTCAACCAGGTCGTCAAGGCGGTTGCCATCATAGTAGTGCGAATACAGGTAGCGCATCTGTTTGATTGTTTCGATTTCCAATAGCTCTTCAAGGGTCATGGTTCCTCCGGGTTACAGTCTCTGGTGAATTCCTGATCATCGAAAAATATCAGATCAGCCCGCAGACTTGTAGCAATATCTTGTGTCAGGAGCGAGCGTGCTAAAATTGAAAACCTGATCAAAAGAATCGAGTCGGTCGGACCAAGGCATTTCAAGGAGTCGTGATGGAAGATTTAGCAGGAAAACGGGTGATAGTTACTGGTGGCGGTTCTGGTATTGGCGAAGCGCTGGTAAGGCTCGCCAGTAATGCGGGTGCGGAATCAATTGTTTTAGACTACGACCGGGATGCAGGTGAAAGCGTTGCGGCTGCGAACAATGCTGAATTCAGGCAGTTGGATGTCAGCGATCCGGATCAATGGGAAGCTGTTGTGGAATCGTTGGGAGTGATCGACTATGCAGCGCTCAACGCAGGTATTATGACAGCCTTGCCCAATGAGCCGCTGAGTGCAGGCAATGCATTGACAGTGAAAGCCGACCGATACAAGCGTGTAATGGCCGTCAATGTTGATGGTGTGCTGTTCGGGTTGCGTTCTCTGCTGCCTGTGATGAACCAACAAGGAGGGTGTATCACAGTCACTGCATCCATGGCTGGCCTGGTACCGATTGCCTACGATCCGATCTACGCAATGAGCAAACATGCGGTAGTTGGTCTGATTAGAAGCCTTGAGCAGGATCCCGAGCGGCAAAACGCTAATGTCAGAATAAACTCAATCTGTCCGGGTGGTGTGGCAACGGCACTGGTTCCTGAGCAGTTTGCAGCAATGAAGGCGACCATGATGGATCCGGAGATAATCGCCAGCGAGATCATTAACCTGTGGCAGCAGGGTGCTCACGGAGAAATCAGGGTCCGGCTGCAGACGGATCTTCCAGCTGAGGTCGTAAGCCCGCCTGAGCTAACCGGCATGTAGGCCGCTGTTTGCAGCTCATGAGCAAAAATCACTCAAATGGAATCATTAAGGATGACTGCCCCTGCGGCTCTGAACGCAGGGGTCAGGAGTGCTGTCTTCCTGTAATCGAGGGCAGTTCTCGTGCAGGCACAGCGGAGGCACTGATGAGGTCACGCTATACTGCTTACGCGCTGAAGAATTCAGACTACCTGCTTCGCAGTTGGCACCCTGACTACAGGCCCGCTTCCATATCGTTTGTGAGTAACCAGAAATGGCTGGGTTTGAAGATCAAGTCCGTGCAGGATGGAGGGTTGGATAGTGACAAGGGCACGGTGGAATTTATTGCCAGGTTCAAGGTGTCAGGCCGTGCAGAAAGGCTGCATGAAGTCAGCCGTTTTGAAAAGCAAGATGACCACTGGCTCTATTGTGATGGCGAACTACTGGAGTAGCGGGTCATTCGCACACAAACGGACGTGGTCTTTCTGAGTGCAAAGCTTTTGGAGCCAAATCCTTCTCGCGGCACTATTTCGAAAGACGCACTACGACCGTTCCTGAAACCAGGTCATGCAGGCAGCGCCGTCGCTTGCCGAAAATAAAGAGCTGATCGATAATCGGCAGTGGCGCGAGCCACGGAATGACTACCACGAACAAGAGCGGAAAGAACAGTGCCCGAATGCAAACGAGTCTCCAAAGGGGAGCAGGGGTTCTAGTATACCGGCTGTCGCCACTGTCAACTGCAGCAACCACGGCAATACCTGTCACTAGTTTCCCGAGGGTTTGCCCGCGACGCCACAGGCTATAGCCGTTGAGGCTCAGGTAGCTCGTTACCGCCAGCAGGAATACCCAGAGTACCCACCAACTATCGCTAAAGTCTTCGGCATCTTCCACTACGCCTGTGACCATCACCAGTACCAGCGTCATGGAAGGTACCAGGATTGCGTCGATCAAGGTGGCGACAAAGCGACGAAATCTGGAAGCCAGACATAATTCATCACTTCCCATCATCGGTCTCCAACTGGAAGACCAGCAGTGCATTTCCTGCACGTTCCTGACCCACATATCTGTAGCCCGAAGTAACCAGTACAAGGTCATCGGCGATCATGGGTCCGTGGGCATCAAAGGCTCCCCCTGTTGCTTCACCCCCATTTACAGTCGCATAAGCACGCCACGAATCATGTGACCATAGCAGTTCTCCTGAATTAGCCTTCAAGACCTCCAAAAATCCATCCATGGTCCCGGTGATCACAATGTCATTGGTCGCGATAATGGCAGCAGACAAGCCATAAAGACATTCACGTTCGCCGCATCGTGGCGGCCGGGTATACGACCAGCGCTTTGCTCCCGTATCAATATCCAGCGCGAAGAGCCCAGGAGTTGGGTCTCCTGGTGTTGGGAACCTCAGGGCCTGCTTGTCACTGATGGGTACGAACACCAGGCCGAGCGATTCGTTTGCCGCCAGCCCCCAGTGTACGCCCCCGATGATGCCACCACGACCAAGTTTCGTGGTCCACACCCGCTCACCTGTATCCGGGTTCATGGCATGGGCTTCGGCCGATTTCTGTCCTGCAATCAGTAACTCGCCACCAGACCTGGTGTGCAGTAGCATTGTCGGCGCACCAAAATCCAAGTCAGGCCCTGTCGGATTAGCGCAGTTAGGGTGGTTGAAAGAAATATTACATGCCGCCGTATATGCGTCGTTAGCTGTGTGCTGACGAATCCATATCACCTTGCCCGTTACTGCATCAACAGCAAATATTGCGTCACTGGTGTTGGTAGTAGGGTGGGAGAAGTTCTGCCCGGTACCAAAATACAACCATCGTCTTTTGGCATCATAGCTTGGCGCAGCCCAAACGGCGGCACCACTGGGTCCATATTCCTGCACGAACCAGAAGTGGCTGCCAGTAACCTCTGCCTTGGCTTCAATGGTTGGCAGATACCAGAGCTTTTCGCCTGTGTTGATGTCGAAGGCAGCCATGCCACCACTGGTGGTGCAGCATCCATAAAATGGATTCACCGCTAGTCCTACTTCCATGGAAGCGACGGGAACGTATACAGCGTCCTCAGTCACCAGCGGCGTGCCTGAATAGACTGGTATAGGCTCATCCCTGACAGTTGTGTGCCAGATGAGTTCACCATTGATCGCATCTAACGCAAATACGCCTTCCAGGCGATCGGTGAAGATCAACACGTTTCGTGTACCGATCTGACCCTTCAGTATTGCGCTGCTGATGGGACCCGTATGCTCATGGACCCATCGCTCACAGCCGCTGGAGCGCTCCAGGGCGACCAGCCCACGGCCAGCGTCGCCAACAAATATGGTGTCCTCTGTTACAAGGGGGTAGGAGCGTGACGTTGTACTGGCTAAACCATAGACCCACTTTAGGGCGAGTTTTGCCACATTGCCTGAATGAATGGAAGATCTGGATTGATAGCGTGTATTGCGATGGTCCGTTCCCCAGCCGGTAGCATAGGATGACTCCAGATGCGGGACCGGATCGACTTTTTCACAGGCTGCACTCGCCGGCAGGGCGCTAAGCAAAGGAGCAAATGCCAGGTAACGAATCACACTGCCTGCTGCACCGACCATACGGCACGTCAAACTGCGACGTTTCATTCTATCTCTCTATTGTTGTTGGTAATACCAGCAGCGCATCTTATCACCTGAGGCACTTTAGGCTGGCCCCGGGAACCATGCGATAAGCCATGCGAATGATCAAAGCTTGGGAACACGAATGGGAAGTGAATACTAATGAACCATTAAACGAGTTGAATTCAACTGGTCTGGCTCCAATTCTTCTAGGGATCGAGAATATTCTGGGTGCGTAATTCGAAGTCGCTGGCAGCGTGCCGTTCCAGCAACTGCATGGACTTGTCGCCGAACGGGCGGTTGACCATCTGGCCGCGCTTGACAGGCTGCCGTTCGCCAACCTCGTCAATCCAGCGGGTCAGGTTGGTATAGGTCTCGGCCTCCAGGAACTCCGCCGCCTCGTAGGCATGGTTGCGTATTACTACACCATACCAGGGCCAGATGGCCATGTCGGCGATGGTGTAGTCATCACCACAGATGTACCGGCGTTCTGCCAGGTTTTTATCGAGCAGGTCAATCTGGCGTTTTACTTCCATGGTGTAGCGATCAATGGCATATTCGATTTTGATTGGTGCATAGGCGTAAAAGTGACCAAAGCCACCACCTAGAAGCGGCGCCGCACCCATTTGCCAAAACAGCCAGGACAGACATTCGGCCCGTGCATCACCCTCTGGGATAAATTCACCGAACTTTTCAGCCAGGTGCAACAGGATAGCGCCTGACTCAAATACACGCACTGGCGTATCACCACTGCGATCAACCAGGGCGGGGATCTTGGAGTTTGGGTTGGCGGCAACGAAGCCGCTACCAAACTGTGATCCATCACCGATATTCACCAGCCAGGCGTCGTATTCTGCTCCGCCGTGCCCCTTCGCCAGTAATTCTTCAAGCATGACGGTGACTTTGACACCGTTAGGTGTAGCGAGGGAGTACAACTGCAATGGGTGCTTGCCTACTGGCAGTTCCTTTTCCTGCTGGGCACCGGCCGTCGGCCGATTGATATTGGCAAAGGCCTGCTTATTGTCTGGGTTCCACTTACATACTTTGGGTGGTTCGTAGGTGTCATCTGTCATATTGTAGACTCAGTTTAATTATTCTCACGCGTCATTCTCAATCTATCCCTATACCGGTTGCGCACCTGAAAGGTAACAATAATCAGCCACAAAATAGCTTCACCAGAAACTTTTGGATACGGGTGAAAAACAACCGATTGTGCTCAGATATTGCAGGGTAGTTTCAGTTATATTCGATTTCAGCCAGGAACGCGCTCGAATGCTGGCATGCCTTCCGGTATGTGATGGAAATCCTGCTTGTCCACAGTATAAATGGCCATCTGTGGCGTAAAAACGCTGGGATCATCCATGGTGCCGACTTTGAGGATTACCGCATTGGCCATGCTCTCGGTCCGGGTGCCAATAGCTGTACCACAGTTCTCACAAAAGAGCCTGGTTACCGCATTTTCGATATCGGTGCGTGTAAAGCTTTTCGGTTCACCCTTGGTGAATTCGAATCCATCATTAGGCATCGCCATAATGACGTTGGGGTTACCTCCGGTAATGTACTGGCATTCCCTGCAGTGACACTGTCCGGCAAAGATCGCTTCACCCTCGGCCTTGTAACGGACATTCCCACAATAGCAACCGCCTTCAATAGTCATTTCAATTCCTTCAATGTGCTGGATAGGCATTGATCTTAACCCACTACTGGACTCAGGTCATGGGGGAGACAATTCGCCAGGGGCCTCTCATCATCTGTGATCGGGACTCCGGAACAAATCGGCCAGCGGCAATTCCCTGATCCCGGGCGGTGCCGCCACGACGGCCGGAATGGCATTGATCAGAGAACCGGCCACACCATACTGCTCAGGTGTAGTCTTGAACTGATGATTAACGGGGTTTTTCAGATCTATAGTGATATCCATGCTTGGCAATCCTTTTATCCGCACGGTCCAGGTCGCGTGGTTCGGGTCAGTGAGATGTGCGGTTTCCATGATCCAGTGAATGGATTGAGTCACCAGGCGCCTGCCACCGACGATACCGTGCCAGCGCCAATTGGCGTGACTCACGGTCCCCTGCTTGATCAAACCGGCTGCCATATGGATGTCTCCGGATGCAGGATATATGACGTGATCTGTTTCTACTGCTTCGAGCTTGAATCCCAGGCGTTCTACCAGATGGGCGACCACTTCAGCGTACATGCCATTTAATATCTGCGCCGGTTCCCAGTCGACATCGTTGGGGTCAAGCTCATCACAGGGCGAACCAAAACCCAGGGTATCGAATACGTAGGCCGGATTCTGCATAACGTTGCATTCGACCACTTCAGTGATTTCGATATGATCCAGCTCCAGACAAACACCCGTGGCTATAGTGGCGATTTTTTCGGCCACGAATCCGGGGTTCAAGCCGCAGCCAAATAGCGAGCTGTTTCCTTGCTGGCAAGCCTCAAGAATGGGCGCTGAATAGTCATCACCCCAATATTGCGGATAACTGTGGCCATTGATGCTGATGACATTTTTCCCCGACTCAAGCAGCCGACAGATATCTTTATTGTGAAAGGAATAGGGCGCTTGAATCTGTGCCGTATGCAGGACGATGTCAGCATCCAACTGCAGGATGCGCTCCCTATCGTCGGTAGCTATCACACCAGTCGGGTCACAGTGTGCTATTTCCCCGGCATCCAGACCCACCTTGCGCGGGTTGTAAACAAATAGCCCCGCCAGTTCCATTCCAGGGTGATCAATAATCGCTCGCAGGCAAGTTTTTCCCATACTGCCCGTTGCCCATTGTATGACCTTGTAACCCATACGCTCTTCCATCTGTTGTGCCTCGACCACTATCGGTCGACCTTATGCGACTAGAAAACCTCAGCTATCAGACTCTGATGTGACCTTTGCGCTGATAACTTCCTGCAGTACGAACCGCTGCACTTTTCCTAACGCATTGCGAGGAAGTTGTTCGTAGTCTTCAATGCGCTCTGGCAATTTGAATTTCGCAAAACCGAGCCCAAGCAGATGATCCTGTATTGCTTGCAGTGTCATTAGTTGCACCTCTGGTTTCAACACCAGGCAGGCACAGATTTTTTCCCCGAGGCGCGAGTCCGGATACGCGCAGACAGCAGCTTCCACGATATCTGGATGCTGCTCCAGTGCCACATCCAGTTCCGCAGGGGAGATTTTCATGCCTCCGCGATTGATAATGTCCTTGCAGCGACCCACTACCTTGCAACAGTCACCTGCTTCACCACCAATCTCCACCAGATCGCCGGTACGAAAAAAGCCGTCCTTATCAAAGACATCTGTGTTGTCGGACTCGAAATAGCCATCGAAAACGGTCGCTCCTCTGACCAGTAGTTCACCGCGTTCACCCTGTCCTGTCACGATGTCTCCTGAATCCGGATCTGTCACTCTAGCTTCAAGGTCAGAGCCCTCAGCAGGCAAGGGAAACATAGTTGCCCTGGCTCCGGGATCAGGGACCGTTTCCGGTGTGGCGTACAGAGCAATGCCTTCATTTGAACCATAGATATTCACCACCTCCACACCAAATTCCCGGCTAAATGTTTCTATCATCCAGGGTGCTAAAGGTGCAGAACCCGATCCCACGCGACGCAGTGCATTGAAATCATACTGTCGCCACATATCGGGAGACTTGGCCAGCTGATTAAGCAATGCTGGTGGAGCGATGGTGAAACTCACGCGTTCATCCTGCATCTGCTGCAGGAAAAGCGCGGGATCCAGTGGGTGGTGCATAATGATGGTAGAACCTGCCTGTGCAGCAGGAAACAGGAAACCACCTAGTGCTGCCATGTTGACGAGCG
>Ga0187833_10002707_pt1 | contig 18730 bp, 12 predicted proteins | sample ETNtaG_37_FD_167968 | JGI IMG/M metagenome (GOLD analysis project Ga0187833, IMG submission 167968) | Marine microbial and viral communities from oxygen minimum zone, Eastern Pacific Ocean - ETNP2014_SV_400_PacBio MetaG (Illumina Assembly) | ecosystem: Environmental > Aquatic > Marine > Hypoxic...
GTAATATTAGGAAAATATTTTATTTCCAAAAGTAAATAATTACCGATTTACAATTTTTATTATGAACAAACAATATCATTCTTAAATATATATGATAATATTCTTTTTTTTGTGTGAAATATCATATTTTAGCTGAACTGAATTAAATTAAATTCCTTTCGTTTTTTTAGATAATTTAATAATAATTCATGCCCATTAAAAAAATTGATGCTAAAGTAGACTTTGTCAAATTAGAACACAAAATCTCTGAGTTTTGGGAATCCAACCGAATTTTTCAGAAACAAATTGAGAAAAATAAGGGCAAACCGAAATGGAGTTTTATAGATGGTCCCATCACAGCCAACAACCCTATGGGAGTGCACCATGCATGGGGAAGAACATTAAAGGACGTTTACCAGCGCTATAAGGCAATGAAAGGACATGAACTCCGTTATCAAAACGGATTTGACTGTCAGGGCCTGTGGGTGGAAATCGAAGTAGAAAAGGAATTAGGATTTTCCACGAAAAGGGAGGTTGAAGAATTTGGTATAGAAAAATTTGTCCAAATGTGTAAGGATAGGGTGCATAAATATTCAAAAATTCAGACAGAGCAATCCAAAAGATTAGGATATTGGATGGATTGGGATAATTCCTATTTCACAATGTCTGATGAGAATAACTATACTATTTGGGCTTTCCTTAAAAAATTATTTGAAAGAGGAAAAGTATATAAAGGAACAGATGTTGTCCCTTGGTCCGGTCGTTCTGGAACATCGTATTCTCAAATGGAAATTATTGAAGGCAGAAAATTAGTTGCCCATAAATCTGTTTTTGTCCGATTTCCCCTTATTGATAGAGAAAACGAATATCTATTAGTATGGACGACAACTCCTTGGACACTCTCATCAAATGTAGTCTCGGGGGTAAATGGAAATCTAGATTATCTGAAAGTAAAAGCCGCAGATGACTCCATTTATTATTTTGCAGAGCAGAATTTGGAATATCAGCGTCTTGAAAAACAATTCAGAGAAAAAAATCAGTGGATCGAGGGAATTCCTAAATTAAAAACAATTGCTCAGTTATTTAAAGAGAGAGGTGGTTTCGAAAAATTGGGAATAGTGAAAGGTTCAGAAATGGTTGGGTGGGCATACAAAAGCCCTTTTGACGATTTACCTTCTCAATCGATTTTGGGAGGATATCCCATTACTAACAAAGATTTAGAAGAAAATCAGCAATCGGCTGTTGTTCAACACAAAGTTGTTGACCCAGGTAAAGATAGTATTGGCAGTGACATTGTGGTTGCTGGTGAAGGTACGGGTATCGTTCATATGGCACCAGGATGTGGTGATATTGATCATCGTGTTGGTGAAAAATTGGGATTAGTGAATATTGCGCCTTTGGATGAAGAATCAAAATTCATACAAAAATTCGGATGGCTCACCGGAAAAACCGCTACGGATTCACAGACAACCTTGGAGATTATAGAAAATTTAAAGGAAAATGGATTCCTGTTCCATGTGGAGGACTATCCTCATGTTTATCCACATTGCTGGCGTTCAGGAGATGAGCTAGTATTTCGATTAGTGGATGAATGGTATATCAATATGGATTGGCGGGATGAAATCAAAAAAGTTGTGGATAAAATAGAGTGGATCCCAAGTTGGGGACAGGAGAGAGAGCACGAATGGTTAGATAATATGGGTGATTGGATGATCTCTAAAAAACGGTTTTGGGGATTGGCACTCCCAATCTGGATATTTGAGGATGGTTCTTATTTTGTGGTGGGGTCCAAAGAGGAGTTGAAAACACTTTCCGTAGAAGGATGGGAAGAATTTGAAGGAAACTCTCCTCACCGTCCTTGGATCGATAAAGTAAAAATTCGCCATCCAGAAACAGGATTAATTGGAACAAGAATTCTTGATGTAGGCAATCCATGGCTGGATGCAGGGATCGTACCCTTTTCAACCTTAAAGTATAATTCTAATCGAGATTATTGGGAGAAATGGTTCCCTGGTGATTTTGTGACTGAATGTTTTCCTGGTCAGTTCAGGAACTGGTTTTATTCCTTATTGGCTATGTCAACTGCCCTTGAAGGGAAAGCACCATTTAAAACTTTATTGGGGCATTCTCTTGTAAAAGATGAGACAGGTAGGGACATGCACAAATCATGGGGGAATGCCATCTGGTTTGAGGATGCTGCTGAAAAAATGGGGGTAGATGTGATGCGGTGGATGTATGCATCTCAAAATGTTGAACATCATCTTTTGTTTGGATATGGACCGGCTAAAGATGTTCGAAGGAAGTTGATCACATTATGGAATGTTTATTCCTTTTTTGCTACTTATGCAGCCGTAGATGGATTTGAACCTGGTATTTTAACAATTAAGTCTGCAGATTTAACACTCTTGGATAGATGGATTTTATCTAAGATCAATGTATTGATTGAAGAAATAGATTCACATTTAAATTCGTTTAAACTAGATAGAGGTATGCAAAAAATTGAACGTTTTCTCGAAGATTTATCAAATTGGTATGTTCGCAGGAACCGCAGAAGATTTTGGAAAACTGAGGATGACCTTGATAAACAAATAGCTTATCAAACTCTTTATGAAGTCTTGGAAACTCTTATAAAAATTTGTGCTCCTATTCTTCCGTTTGTTACGGAAGCGATATATCAAAATTTAGTAAAAAATTCTGATCCTTCTGCGCCAGAGAGTGTGCATTTATGTAATTATCCACCATCGGATCCTTCTCTAATAGATCATGACTTAATGGAAAAAATGGGTGTCCTGAAAAAAGTGGTTGAATTGGGTCGAAATGCCCGAAATAAAGCTAATTTAAAGATACGTCAGCCATTAGCATCACTGGTATTTCATATTTCCAAGAAGGAAATAGGTAACTTTATATTAGATAACCACAATGTGATTTTGGATGAGCTCAATGTAAAATCTATTCGTAAAGCTAAATCTGAGGAAGAGATTATTGAGTGGGATGTGAAACCAAATTTAAAAATTATTGGCCAAAAATTAGGAAAGAGATTACCTGAATTACGTAAATTTCTCGGTTCAAAAGATTCAGTTGACATATTAAATGAGCTGAAAACTAAAAAGGAGATCAAAGTTAGATTGGACGGTGAGACTTTCACATTAGCAAATGAAGATTTTTTAATTGAGTATCTTCCGACACAAGGATATTCTTCCACATCAGATAATGGGATTTCTGTTGGTTTAGCCACTCGATTGGATGAACTGTTAATCCAGGAAGGGATCGTACGGGATGTTATACGTCAAGTGCAAATTCTTAGGAAAGATGCAGGATTTGCTGTTGAAGATCGCATTCAGGTTTGTACGGATTGGTCACCAGAGCTGACACCGGCAATTGAAAAGTTCAAGGATTATTTTTGTGCAGAAACCCTTTCCGTTTCATTAATAAATTATTCAGAGAACAAAGAATTTAAATCTCATTTAAATATTGAGGATGAGAAAATACCTATCGCTTTAAGCAGAGTAACAAAGAATTGAGGAAAAAATGGCAAAAAAGAAACAATATTCGAAAGCAAAATTAAACTCATTTAAAAAACAAATTTTATCCCTGATAAATGATGTTAATCATGAAGTCCATGATATGAAGGAAGGAGTAGTAAATCAGAGCCCAACAAAATCTTTGTCACCTGACTCAATTTATAGCGTCCATATGGCAGATGCGGGAACAGATGCTCATCAAATGGAAAAAAATTTTTTATTTATCTCCCGTGAAAATGACTATGTAAAAAACTTAGAAGACGCGTTAGAAAGAATTGATTTGGGTAGTTTTGGTGTCTGTGGATTGTGCAAGGAATTAATACCAGAAGAAAGAATGATTGAAGTTCCCAATGCAACCAAATGTGTTGTTTGTAAAACAAAAGACCATCTAAATATAAAATGAAAATTTTGGCGGTGAGTGCCGTCATTATTGGTCTGGATCAACTTACCAAAACACTCATCAAAAATTCCCTTACTCTTTGTCTGTTTTACGACCGTGATTCTGTCCCTGTTATAGAAAATTTTTTCCATTTTACATTTATAAAAAATTCAGGAATGGCATTCGGTTTAAATTTTCCCGGTGGGATTTATTTTTTCACGACCGCTTCGTTTATTCTTACATGTGTATTACTATGGATGTTATGGAAAGAACGATACAACTCAATTTATATCAGGTTTGCTCTAGCATTAATTATTGGTGGAGCTATTGGAAACTTAATTGACCGTATTCTTTATGGAGAAGTTGTAGATTTTCTCGATTTCATGATTGGAGATTATCACTGGTATATATTCAATATTGCAGATGCTGCGGTGAGTGTTGGAATGACAATTCTTGTTATTCACACAATTTGGTTCACACCAAAACAATCTGATACGGCACTATCTCCCTAAAAAAAAATCTTCAATTGAAAGTCCAGAAAAGGAATGTTAGGCTGGACTATTATCTGTCAACAGAAATTCCGGGATTTTCACGTACAAAAATTCAATCCATGATTCGGGACGGTTTTGTACAAGTAAATGGTGAGAACCAGCGATCGAGTTATAAATTAACCGGTGGTGAAAGGATATCTTTGTACATTGAAGAAACTCAAAATGAACGGGATCATCTCATTCCTGAATCTATCCCTCTGGATATCATCTATGAAGATGAAGAAATTATTGGGATCAATAAACCGGCGGGTTTGGTTGTTCATCCCGGTGTTGGAAATAAGTCAGGAACTTTAGTGAATGGACTCATTTATCATTTTCAAACGCTCTCTACCCTGAATGGAGAATTAAGACCGGGGATTGTCCACAGGCTAGATAAGGATACTTCTGGAGTGATGATTATTGCAAAAACAGATAGGGCCCATGCTTATATATCCAAACAGTTTGAAACAAAAACAGTTCAAAAAAAATATATGGGAATTACGTGGGGAATATGGCAGGATAAAGAGGGAAAAATTGAGACAAAGTTATTTAGGAAAAAATCGGATCCTACGTTGTTTGAAGTCCATTCAGATAAAGGAAAAACTTCTGTAACACATTATAAAGTTTTAGAGGAAGGACGATACTACAGTTTGGTAAACTATATGCCGAAAACAGGTAGGACCCACCAAATAAGGGTACACTCCGCCTATCAAAACCATCCTATCTTAGGAGATAAAAAATATGGCGGAGGAATAACTAAGATAAAAGGATTTATACCTGAAGTAGGGAAAATACTAAAAATAGAGTTGGAGAGATTAAATCGTCATGCACTTCACTCAGAGACAATATGTATACAACATCCTAAAACAAAATCAGATATTGAGATTCATGCTCCTCTTCCAAACGAATTGAATTTAATTCTCGGATCATTAAAAGAAAATAACCTATAAAGTGTCGGGAAATATAATCCGGACATATTTAGCTTATTTGAGTAAAGAACGGGGATACTCCGAACATACCGTATACGCATATAAAAAGGATTTGAACCGGTTTTTGAATTATATTAAATCCAAAGCCAACTCAATTCTAGAAGCAAAAAAAGAACACATTAGGGAATTCTTGGCTGATGAATTTGAACGGGGACTCCACCCGAAAACCGTGTCTCGTCGTCTGGCAGCATTAAAATCGTTTTATAATTATTGTGTGGAGATAAAAGAGATAGAATCAAATCCTGCAATTTTTGTGGAAAGCCCAAAATTGCCCACTACTCTTCCCGATTATTTGGACTTAAGTAAACTTTCAGACATTCTTTCCATTCCTCTGAAAGAGACCCTGCTTGGCTCCAGAGATTTAGCAATGCTGGAGTTATTTTACAGTACGGGAATGAGATTATCGGAATTAGTAAACCTTAACGTCAATCATTTGGATTTTTCGAGCCAAATGGTAAAAGTAATTGGAAAAGGAAAAAAAGAGAGGTTGATTCCTTTTGGAGAAAAGGCCAAAGATTCTATTGAAAATTATTTAAAGATGAGGAAAATTGAAGGTAATTTTCAATTGGTATCGGACCCTTTATTTGTTTCAAATAGAAATAAGAGAATTTCACAACGTACAGTGCAAAGAAGAGTCCGAATGTATTTAGTTTCTTTTGCCGGTTCCGGAAGTTCGGGGCCCCACACACTGCGGCATGCTTTTGCGACACATTTGCTAGAACGTGGGGCTGACATTCGTTCAGTAAAGGAATTATTAGGTCATGATAGCTTGTCAAGCACACAAATCTATACCCATATTCAACCAGAAAAAATGAAAGAGATTTATAAACGGGCACACCCTCACGGAACGAACAAAGAAAGGTCATGAATTCAGAACAGTCACCCTTATATGGCATAGAGGATTTTAATCCTCCTGGGAAAATCTTTTCAAATCTATCTTCAGATAACCTTCAAGAGCACATTCTCAAGAATGGGGAAGGGAGGTTAGCAGATAGCGGAGCGTTGATGGTGGATACAGGACAATATACGGGGCGATCGCCGAAAGACAAATATTTTGTTGATGAAAAATCTTCATCTTGTCATTTATGGTGGGGACCGATAAACAGTAAAATATCCGAAGATATATTCGATGAGTTATTGAGAGAAGTGACCAATTACTATAGTTCAGATAAATCTGATACATATGTGTTTGAAGGATTTGCTGGCGCTGATTCCCAGCACAGAATTTCAGTAAGAATGATTGCAAAAAAAGCATGGCAGGCCCTGTTTTGCTTTAACATGTTTATCCGTCCTGATAAAGAAAATAAACAATCTTTCACAGCCGATTTCACCATTATAAATGCTTCTGATGTGAAAAATCATAAGTTTAAGATTCATGGAATGAATTCAGAAACATTTATAATTTTTCACCTTGGACGTAGGCTCGCTATAATTGGAGGAACAGAGTACGGTGGAGAGATGAAAAAGGGGATTTTTTCTGTTCTCCATTATTTGCTTCCGATGAAAGGTGTTCTGTCCATGCATTGCTCTGCTAATGTAGATACGAGAGATGAAAATACAGCTTTATTCTTTGGTTTAAGCGGAACGGGGAAAACAACACTATCCACCGATGAAAAACGTCCCCTTATTGGGGATGACGAACATGGTTGGTCTGAAAACGGTGTATTTAATTTCGAAGGTGGGTGTTATGCAAAAGTAATTCGATTGAATTCGGAGGAAGAACCGGGAATTTATAATGCAATCCGAAATGGAGCATTACTGGAGAATGTAGTTTTTGATCAGAAAAATGGAAAAGTTGATTATGACAATGATTCAAAGACAGAAAACACACGGGTGTCTTATCCAATTAATTTTATTGGAAATTCTCTTGCTGCTGAGGGGAGACACAGTTGTGCTGGTCATCCGAAAAAAATTATTTTTCTTACCTGTGATGCGTATGGTGTTTTACCCCCTGTAGCGCAATTAACTCCCGAACAGGCTATGTATCATTTTATTTCAGGGTACACTGCAAAAGTTGCAGGTACGGAAAGAGGAATAAAAGAGCCAACGGCAGTATTTTCCCCCTGCTTTGGAGGCCCATTTTTAACTCTTCATCCGACAATTTATGCTAAATTGCTTCAGGAAAAAATGAAAACCCATCAGGTCAGGGTCTATCTGGTAAATACAGGTTGGGTGGGTGCCAGTGCTTCATCAGGTGCAGATCGTATTAGTTTGCCGCTTACCAGAAAAATTATTCATGGAATTTTGGATGGTACTATTGAAAAGATGAATATGAAAAAAGATCCATATTTTGGATTTGAAGTACCTATTAAATTTAGTGCAATGGATTCTTCGTTTCTTATTCCTTCTGAGGCTTGGTCACAAGAGGAAGACTATCATTACTCCGCAAAATATTTAGTGAAAAAATTTCATAAAAACTTCAAACTGTATGATAGTGGAAATGATCAAATCAAATCAGGAGGTCCCATTAGTTAATACCAAAATAAATAGGAGAGAAAATGAATATTGAATTTACAGCAAGACATTTTCATGCACCAAAAAATTTACGAGATTATGCAGAGAAAGAAGTCTATCGAATCGCTAAATATTATCCCCGTTCTGTTCAGTGTCAGGTGATATTGATCCATGAAAACAATCAGTTCACTACTGAATTAAACCTCTCTATTCCTAAACGAAAATTGAATGTAAAAGAAACAACAGATAATATTACTAAATCAATAGACAGAGCTGTAAAAAAAATGATTCAACGAATCTCTAAGATAAAAACGAAACAAAGAGAAATCAATTAACCAAAATTCTCTATTATTCCTATTTATTCACCCATAGATTTTGTGGAAAAGAATTTATTTTGAAAGAACTCTAATTTCTTCTTAAACTTGACCAGTCGTGATTTGGGCCATATTGCCACGACTTTAAATAAGGGTGCTAAAAAGGCGGATAAACTCCGAGGCAGTGCCCGGAGTTTTTTTATTTTTTGAATTATGTTTTTTTGGATAATTAGATAGATAACAATTAATGCTTAAGGAATTATTAAAAACGAAAATAATTGTTTTGGATGGAGCCATGGGTACTATGGTTCAGTCATATACTCTTTCCGAAACAGATTTTAGAGGGAAAAAGTTCCAGGACCATCCAAATGAATTAAAAGGAAACAATGACATTCTTTGCCTTACACAGCCTGAAATTATTGAGGAAATTCACCGCGAATATTTTGATGTAGGAGCTGTTATTGTTGGAACAAATACGTTCAATGCCAATGGGATATCTCAATTGGATTACGGGCTGGAGGATTATACCTATGAAATAAATCTTAAAGCTGTAGAAATTGCAAAAAAAGCAGCCAAAAGATTTACTGATGAACCTAGGTATGTAGCAGGAGCAATGGGCCCCACCAATCGAACTGCATCCATGAGCCCCGATGTAAATAATCCGGGATACCGAAATATTACTTTTGATGATCTTGTTTCTGCATACAGTGAACAGGCGCGCGGACTTTTGGATGGTGGTGTAGACCTATTTTTAGTAGAAACCGTATTTGATACGCTTAACTGTAAAGCAGCTTTATTCTCCATATTAGATTTACTGGAAAAACAGAACTCTGATATTCCAATTTTTATTTCTGGTACAATTACAGATGCCAGCGGAAGAACTTTGTCTGGGCAGACGGTAGAGGCATTCTGGAATTCTGTTCGACATGCAAATCCTGCTGCAATTGGACTCAACTGCGCTCTGGGTGCAAAGGAGATACGTCCCTGGTTGTCTGAATTATCCTTAATTGCGGATATTCCTGTGTTTGTATATCCTAATGCGGGACTTCCAAACGATATGGGAGAGTATGATGATACGCCAAAGCAAATGGCGGAGCTACTGAAAGAATTTGCTCAAGATGGGCTTGTGAATCTGGTTGGTGGTTGTTGTGGCACAACTCCAGAGCATATCCGTTCCATAGCCCAGGCCGTACGAAATGTATCTCCAAGAGTAATTCGTGACATAAAATCTCTCACAAGACTCAGCGGGCTTGAACCGGTAGCCATAAGACCTGAGAGTAACTTTGTAAATATAGGAGAGCGGACCAATGTGACCGGATCGGCAAAATTTAAAAGACTGATTTTGGAAGAGAACTACGAGGAAGCTCTATCAGTTGCCCGCCAGCAGATCGAAAATGGTGCTCAAATTATTGATGTGAATATGGATGAAGGATTATTGGATTCAGAAGCTGCCATGGAAACCTTTTTAAGATTAATAGCAACGGAACCTGATATTGCCAAAATTCCCGTTATGATAGATTCCTCAAAATGGTCAATATTGGAAACGGGACTCAAAAATATTCAAGGAAAAGGAATCGTTAACTCTATCTCTTTAAAAGAAGGAGAGGATGTATTTATTTTTCAGGCAAAGCGTATTCTGAAATATGGTGCTGCGGTAATTGTCATGGCCTTTGATGAAACCGGGCAAGCAGATACATACAAGCGGAAAGTTGATATTTGCACAAGAGCTTATGATATTTTAATTAATAAAGCAGGATTTCAAGCTGAGGATATTATTTTTGATCCCAATATATTTGCTGTAGGTACGGGAATCAAAGAACATAACGAATATGCAACTGCCTACATTGAAGCATCACGTACAATAAAGAATACTTTACCGGGAGTTCATGTCAGCGGAGGTGTGAGCAATTTATCCTTTGCTTTCCGAGGGAACAACGCCCTTAGGGAAACCATGCATTCCTGTTTTCTGTACTATGCCGTTCAGGCAGGCATGGACATGGGTATTGTAAATGCAGGTCAGTTGGTAGTGTATGATGACATAAAACCAAAATTGAGAGAAGTAATTGAAGATGTACTGTTTAATCGCAGTGATGATGCCACAGAAAAACTGGTTGAATTAGCAAATACAATTAGAGGAAAACTGAAAAAGACAACCAAAGATTTAGCATGGCGAAAAACCTCTGTTGAAAAACGATTGTCTTTTGCACTGGTAGATGGAATAGTTGAATTTATTGAGGATGATGTGGAGGAAGCGAGACAGAATTATCAAAGGCCTATCCAGGTTATTGAAGGTCCTCTGATGGATGGAATGAATATGGTGGGTGAATTGTTTGGCTCGGGAAAAATGTTTTTGCCTCAGGTTGTAAAATCCGCCCGGGTTATGAAAAAAGCAGTCTCCCATCTCCTTCCACATATTGAAAAAGAAAAATTAGATTTGGGGCTCAGTGAATTATCAAATGGAAAGATTCTTCTTGCCACTGTAAAGGGGGATGTTCATGATATTGGAAAAAATATTGTCGGAGTTGTTTTAGGATGTAATAATTATGAGATCATTGATTTGGGTGTGATGGTTTCAGCAGATAAAATATGTTCCATCGCAAAGGAGAAAAAAGTTGATATAATTGGGTTGTCAGGACTTATCACTCCCAGCCTGGATGAAATGGTTTATATGGCTTCAGAAATGGAGAGATTGAAAATGGAAATTCCGCTTTTAATTGGAGGTGCAACTACCAGTAAAAAACATACTGCAATTAAAATAGATGAAATGTATTCTGGACCTTCAATTCATGTTATAGATGCATCAAAAAGTGTTGGAATTGTGTCCCAACTTATGAAAGACAATGATCGTAAAGAATTGATTAAGAAAGTACAAAAAGATTATCAGTATATTCGAAAAACTTACTCAAAAAATTTACAAAATCGGTCATTACTTCCTCTAAAAGAAGCTAGAAAAAGAAAAATTAAAATTAACTGGAGTACCTACCAGCCTCCCAAGCCAAATTTGATTGGAAGGGAAATATTTAAAGAATATCCCCTGGAAAAGATCAAGAGTTATATAGATTGGTCTCCCTTTTTTCATGCATTTGAATTAAAAGGAAAATACCCAACTATTTTGAATCATTCTAAATATGGAAAAGAGGCCCAGAAATTATATGAAGATGGTCAGGAATTATTGGAAAAAATTATTTCAGAAAATTCTCTTCATGCTTTTGGGGTCATGGGGCTTTTTCCCGCTTTTTCAAAAAATGAAATGATCCATGTTGAAAAATTTACTTTTCATTTTCCACGGCAATTAGTTGATAAAGGCGATGGGAAGTCTAATTTATGTTTAGCAGATTATATTGGGACTAAAAAGGACTGGATCGGACTTTTTTCTGTCACTGCCGGCATTGGCTTGGATGACCTTGTGAAACAATTCGAACTTCAGAATGATGTGTATAACTCTATTTTGGTAAAAGTTTTGGCAGATCGTTTGGCAGAAGCATTCTCAGAGTATTTACATGAACGGGTAAGAAAAGAATTTTGGGGGTACAGTGAAAAAGAAAATTTCAATAATGATGAACTTATAAAGGAAAAATATACAGGAATTCGCCCAGCTCCTGGATATCCATCCTGTCCGGATCATAGTGAAAAAGATAAAATATGGGACATTTTAGATGTGGAGAAACATACAGGGATTCAGCTTACTGAATCTCGAGCCATGTTACCTACTGCCTCTGTTTGCGGATGGTATTTTTCCCATCCAGAATCCTGTTATTTCAGTACATTGGGAAATGAATAAATTTATAAAGAAAGGATATTTAGAGTGAGTGTTCCTGATAAAGTGAAACGATCCCATCGTCCGGAGATTTTTAATTTTAATATTACAATATTGACTAGATGAAGATATCAGAAAAAATAGCACAATTTGAAGCACAAGGTAAAACGTTTTTCAGTTTTGAGTTTTTCCCACCAAAAACAGATTTTGGGAGGGATAACCTATATAGTAGGATTGATAGGATGGCATCTCTTCATCCTGCTTTCATTGATGTAACTTGGGGTGCCGGTGGATCCACCGCTGATAAAACTCTAGATATGTGTCAAACTATACATAAATATTTTGGCTTGGAAGTTATGATGCATCTTACATGTACAAATATGCCAGTATCATCAATTAAAAAAATACTTATAGACGCAAAAAAATATAACCTGTCCAATATATTAGCACTGAGAGGTGATCCACCAGAAGGATCCCATAATTGGGAACAACATTCAGATGGTTTCCGCTATGGAATTGATCTAGTACGTTATATTAGAAAAGAATTTGGAGACGATTTTTTTTTGGGTGTTGCGGGCTATCCTGATGGACACCATGAGCAAAGTGATATCGATATAGATATAAAATTCCTTAAAGAAAAAGTGGATGCAGGAGCGGATATTGTGGTAACACAATTATTTTATGATGTAGATAAATTTCTGCTTTTTAGAGATAAATGTGTAAAATCAGGAATAAAAGTACCAATTATACCAGGTATAATGCCGATCAATAACTATGCCAGATTTTTAAAGTTTACCCAGTTTTGTAAAGTTAGTATTCCTAAATCAGTCTCTAAACAATTAGAATCGATAAAGGTTGACGACTCCAGCGTGATTAATTATGGTATTGACCAATCATCAGAAATGGGTAAAAAGTTAATTGAAGAAGGTGTGCCTGGTTTGCACTTCTATACACTGAATTTAGAGCATTCAGTTTTAGAAATTTTAAGATCACTTGATCTTGTTTCATCTATAGGTATTATTAAGGAATTACCATGGCGGCAATCAACATTAGATGATAGGAAAACAAGCGAAGATGTGCGACCAATATATTGGAGTAACAGACCTGTAAGTTATTTAACGCGTACAGAGAACTGGGATGACTTTCCTAATGGTCGTTGGGGTGATATAACAAGCCCAACATTTGGCGAGCTCAACCAATATCATGCAATAAGAGCTGGCTCGAAGAGTGATAAAGTAAAGGCGCGAAGGAAAAAGATTTGGGGTGAGCCAAAATCTATCAATGATATAAAAGATGTATTTGTATCATTCTGTAATGGAAAAATAAATAGTCTGCCCTGGTGTGAGATACCACTAGCACAAGAGAGTAGACAAATTTCTGACGATTTGCTTAATATAAATAAAATGGGATATTTTACAATAAACTCTCAACCCAAAATAAATGGACTGCCCTCTGAAGATCCGGTAGCTGGCTGGGGCGGTGCAGGTGGGAGGGTTTATCAAAAATCCTATTTGGAATTTTTCACTTCAGAGGATAACTTAAATGCATTACTAAAAAGTATAAAATCAACAGATAATATTTCCTATCAAGCGATCAATATTGATGGTAATTTAATTACAAACTTGTCAGAAAATAGTGTCATGGCTGTAACGTGGGGCGTTTTTCCAGGAAAGGAAATTATGCAGCCTACCATTGTAGATACCCGATCGTTTTTAATTTGGAAAGATGAAGCTTTTGGTCTGTGGATGAACGATTGGGCTTCAATATACAAACAAGAATCTGCATCATTTAAGATATTACGAGAGATATATGAGACCTACTACTTAGTTAATATTGTTGATAATGATTATATTGATGGTAATATGATACAACAATTTTTTAAATAATAAATTATTCAAAATTAAACAAGTTTTAATAATCACTGGTTGATCATTTATTTTCTAGAAATATATTTAATCTAATCAGTAAAAATATTTACTATAAGTAAAAAAAACAGTACTTTCCGTGTTGTGATTTACTAGAAATATTTAAAAAATAATTTTTTAAACAAGGAGATTATATTGTCTACATATTTATTTACATCGGAATCAGTCACTGAGGGGCATCCTGATAAAGTATGTGATAAAGTTTCTGATTCAATTTTAGATGAATTTCTAAAAGGTGATCCAGATTCAAGGGTTGCAGTGGAGACCATGACAACAACCGGATTTGTGGGAGTTGCGGGAGAAGTCACTTCAAAAACGAGTTTTGATATAGAGTCTGTGATAAGAAGGACAATTGCTGAGATTGGGTATAATGATCCTGCATTAAAATTTGATTCAAATTCATGTGAAGTTATGATAAAACTGGATAAACAAAGTCCGGATATCTCACAAGGTGTAACCGCTGATGATTATAAGGAACAAGGTGCTGGTGATCAAGGTTTGATGTTTGGATATGCAACAAATGAAACTAAGGAATTAATGCCCTTACCGATACTTTTAGCTCATAAGTTGACAAAAAAACTGACTGACGTAAGAAAAAATGGAGCTTTGTCTTGGGTCCGACCAGATGGGAAATCACAAGTGTCAGTTAGATATGAAGATCACAAACCGAAACAATTAGAAACAATCGTGATTTCTACACAACATTCTCCTGATATTACACATGAAGAAATAACCCAAAAAATTACAGAAAATGTAATCAAGCCGGTCTGTGGTGAACTTTGGAATGACGAGATCAAAATACATGTTAATCCTACCGGAAAATTTGAGATAGGAGGTCCACATGGTGATGCAGGTCTGACTGGAAGAAAGATTATTGTAGATACGTATGGTGGAATGGGCAGGCATGGTGGTGGAGCATTTTCTGGGAAAGATCCATCAAAAGTAGACAGGTCGGCCTGTTATATGTCTAGATATGTTGCAAAGAATATTGTTGCTGCAGGGTTGGCAGAAAGATGTGAAGTACAAGTTGCATATGCAATAGGTGTCGCGAAACCGGTTTCATTAATGGTCAATACATTTGGTACCCATAAAGTACCAGAGGTGGAGATTGAAAAATTGGTAAATAATAATTTTGATATGCGTCCCGCAGAAATTGTTAAACACCTCAACTTGAAAACCCCAATTTATAAGGATACTGCAGCATATGGACATTTCGGTCGAGAGCTGGATGAATTTACATGGGAAAAAACCGATATGGTTGACACACTTCGGTCCAAAATTTAGGAGAGAAAAATGGCTGATATAGCGATACAAAAAATAATAGAATCTTTACCCAATAAGATTAAAGATATTAGTCTTGCGGGTGCTGGGAGGAAAGCCATTGGTATTGCCGAAAAGGAAATGCCTGGTTTAATGTCAACCCGAAAGAAATATGGGTTGGAAAAATCATTGTCCGGAAAGAAAATTACAGGTTCACTCCATATGACTGTTGAGACTGCAGTATTAATAGAAACTCTTGTAGAATTGGGTGCAGATGTCCGCTGGGCAAGTTGTAATATATTTTCGACACAAGATCATGCCGCTGCAGCAATTGCAAAAACGGGGGTTCCGGTTTATGCATGGAAGGGGGAATCTCTGAAGGAATACTGGTGGTGCACACTTCAGGCTCTCACTTTTCCGGATGGTTCTGGTCCTGATTTGATTGTGGATGACGGTGGAGATGCTACACTGTTGATTCATAAGGGTTATGTACTGGAAGAATACTTTAATAATACTAGAGAAGTCCCTGATATTACCACTGCTGTTGAAGAAGAACGAATCATTGAAGAATTACTCCGTGAAGTTTTGGAGAAAAATCCACTCCATTGGCATGGAGTGGCAAAAAATATAATTGGTGTATCTGAGGAAACCACAACCGGTGTTCACCGTTTGATGCAAATGGAAAAATCAGGAGAGCTACTATTTCCTGCTTATAATGTCAATGATTCAGTGACAAAATCAAAATTTGATAATATTTACGGGTGCCGCGAATCTTTGGCTGATGGGATTAAACGAGCTATGGATGTTATGGTAGCTGGAAAAACAGTGGTAGTGTGCGGATATGGCGATGTGGGACGAGGATGTGCCCAGTCTATGCGAGGGTATGGTGCCAGAGTGATTATCACAGAAATTGACCCAATTTGTGCTTTGCAGGCATCTATGGAAGGATTTGAGGTCACCACAGTTGAAAAAGCCCTTTCAGGAGGGCATATTTTTGTTACTACAACTGGCAATAAAGATGTCATCACAAAGGATCACATGTACGGAATGAAGGACCAAGCCATTGTCTGTAATATTGGGCATTTTGACAATGAAATTCAGGTAACACCTTTGAATGACGATTCAGAAGTAGGCAGGGAAGAGATCAAGCCTCAGGTTGATCGGTACACATTTCCTGACGGACACCAAATATTTTTATTAGCAGAAGGACGGCTGGTTAATTTGGGGTGTGCCACAGGACATCCCAGTTTTGTAATGTCCAATTCCTTTACTAACCAGGTATTGGCACAAATTGCACTTGCAAAAGATGCCCCGAATATGGGTGTCTATGTATTACCAAAAAAATTGGATGAAGAAGTCGCCCGCCTCCATTTAGATCATTTAGGTGCTGAACTTACGGAGTTGACTGATGAGCAGGCAAATTATATTGGTGTCTCAAAAGAAGGGCCATATAAGCCGGATCATTACCGGTATTAAAATCAATTTTAATTTATTAAATCATTAACCTGCTTTAATAGATTAATTCATAATTATAGAATTGGTTCAACGTAAATATTGATTCCTATTTTCTAACTGAAAATAAAAGAACGATTCCTCCAATGATAAAGAGTATATTTCCCATCCATGCGGAGACAATGGGGCTCAAGACAGCCTTGATTCCCATGGATTGTCCAAATTTGATGAAAGCATAATAGGAAAAGATAACAAAAATACTCATACCTGTTCCTAATGATAGTCCTCCAGTAGGATTCATCACTGACAGGGAGATACCGAAGAGCATAACAATGATACTGGTAAAAGCGAAAGATAACTTGAATTGTTTTGCCACCTCCCATCGGGTAGTATTTACACCATTTTCTCTCAATTTTATAATCCTGGAGTTTAACTCATAAATATTTAATTCTTCGGGAGATTTATATTGTTGAACCAACTCTTCGGGTTTAAACGCTACGTTTAACAGCGTATCTTCAGATGAAATAATTACACTGTCTTCCATACCATACTCATTAAAATTACGAATGGAATAGTTTTTCAGTTTCCACATGGAGAGTGAATCAATCCAGACCATTTTTTTTCCGTCTATCCTCTGATGAAGCAAACCATCCTTGAGGGAGATTAAGGTGATTTTTTCCGCTGATTGATTTTGTGCCTTGTATCTAGATATAGATAGGTGAAGCTTTTTTTCTTTCTGAAAAAATAGATCTTTAAGTAATTGTTGTTTGTTTTTTGATTTAGCAGATTTCCTACTCATGTACTGTTTTTTGATTTCTGCCTTTTTCTCATTTCCCCAGCTCACCAATGAGTTATCTAGGTAAAAAGAGCCAACACTAACACAGGAGCTCACCAACAAAAAGGGAAGGACCACTCGATAAAGACTGATTCCTGAGGCTTTCATGGCTGTCCATTCGTTTCGTTTAACTAAAAGGCCCATACTGAAAACAGTGGCAATGAGGACGGCCATGGGGAGCCCGATATTTATAAACCAGGGTAAGGTATATATATAAAAAAGGAAGACAATCTTAATTGGAACCTTATTATCAATAAATTTGTCCAGGTTTTCAAAAATATCTACAATAATAAAGATTACTTGGAATCCAATCAGTATGAGAGCCAATAGGACAACAAATTGCCGGACGAGATAGAGGTCAAGTTTTCTCATTGTTGATGTAAACTAAAGTGTGAATTTCCGTAATTTGTACCTAATTTGAAACACAATTGGAAGTTAATTTAACCACAGAAAATAATGATTGAACGCCTAGATAAAATTATGGAAACCTTTTCGGAAGTAATGTGGAGCATGCCCCTTGTCATTACTCTGATTGTGAGTGGTTTGTTTTTTACGTTATATAGCCGATTTGTTCCATTCAGATATCTCAGGCATGCTATAGATATTTTGCGGGGGAAATATGACTCTGAGGATGATCCCGGACAAATTACACACTTTGAGGCATTATCCAGTGCATTGGCAAGTACAGTTGGAATGGGAAATATCGCAGGGGTAGCAGTTGCTATCCAGGCAGGAGGTCCGGGAGTTGTATTTTGGTTGTGGGTAAGTGCAATTATTGGTATGGGGACAAAATTCTTTACCTGTACTCTGTCAGTGATGTATCGTGGAAAGGATGATTTGGGAGAAATTCAGGGTGGTCCTATGTATTTTATCGAAACCGGACTTGGAAAACGATACAAACCTCTGGCCTTATTTTTCAGTATCGCTGGGATGTTTGGATGCCTGACGTTTTTTCAGGCCAATCAACTGGCTCAAATCATACGGGATTTTATTTACCATCCCATGGGCTTGTTTCAGGAGTCTCAAATGGTAGGCGATGGAATTACAGGTATAAGTGTCGCATTTCTTGTGGGAATTGTGGTTTTTGGTGGGATTCGCCGAATTGCAAAAGTGGCATCCAAGTTGGTTCCTTTTATGGTTGGGATTTATTTGTTAGCTGCCATATTTATTTTATCTTCACATTTTTCTGAGATTCCATATCTCCTTTCTTTAATATTTCAAGATGCATTTACCGGTGATGCTGTGTTAGGCGGTGCTTTGGGTACATTGATTATTATCGGGATCAAACGTGGTGTTTTTTCCAATGAAGCAGGAACAGGAACCGAAGCTATGGCC
>Ga0187833_10002709_pt1 | contig 18722 bp, 17 predicted proteins | sample ETNtaG_37_FD_167968 | JGI IMG/M metagenome (GOLD analysis project Ga0187833, IMG submission 167968) | Marine microbial and viral communities from oxygen minimum zone, Eastern Pacific Ocean - ETNP2014_SV_400_PacBio MetaG (Illumina Assembly) | ecosystem: Environmental > Aquatic > Marine > Hypoxic...
AAACTTTTAAATTTTGGTCATACAATTGGTCATGCACTGGAAGCTCATTTAGGATATGGAAAGATCCGCCACGGAGAGGCCGTTGCCCTTGGTATGAAGTGCGCTGGATGGGTTTCTAGTAAAATGGGTTTTATGAGTGTCGATGAAAATAAATCTCTAATCAGTACCATTGATAAACTTTCCTTGCCACAGGTATCTAAAGTGGATCCAAATACTATTCTTTCTTATGTAAAAAAAGATAAAAAGATGAGAAACGGCATTCTTCATTTTGTAGTTTTAAATACACTTGGAGAAGGTAACACATGTGATTCTGTTCCTGATAGTCTTATCAAAGAGTCACTCAAAGTAATCCAATGAAAATACTAGTGATCAATGGACCAAATCTGAATTTATTGGGGACTCGAGAACCTGAGATTTACGGAATAGAAACTTTAGAAGATATTAGGAATTGGCTGGACATACAGCCAGATACAAAGGGTCATGACATTACCTGGTTTCAATCCAATCATGAAGGAGATCTTATTGATCAAATTCAAACAACCATCAGTTTATTTGATGGAATTATTATTAATCCTGGTGCATTGACACATTATTCCTTTGCTATCCGTGATGCGATTGCATCTGTAAATACCCCAACTGTTGAAGTGCATTTAAGTGATATTAATTCTAGAGAAGAATTCAGGAAAGTATCCGTCATCAAGGATGAATGTATTTCACAAATATCAGGTTTGGGAAAACACGTCTATATAGAAGCTGTAAAAACTTTAGTAAATCACCTTTAGGTACAATTTCTACTAATATTGAGGAGTTTTAATAGAATAGTATAATTAATTCAATAAAAAAAGGCAGTTAACTGCCTTTTTTTATTATTAATGCCTTCGCTCCTGATCACTACGTCGGTTAGTTTTACGCTGGTAGCTTTTTCTTTGATCAACGATCTTTCGTTTTTCAGTTTCTACTATAATAGTATTATCGTGTCTTCGATGTTCCGTCCTTCTGTGACCATCTCTTCGATCATTCCTACGTCTTGAAGCACCACTTTTTTTTCTGTGTTCTTCCATGAGTTACTACTCCTATTCAACTAAAAGACAAACCCGATATATAAACAAAAAGGGCAGTAAAACTGCCTTTGTATTAATCTCTTCTTTCTTTTGCAGAACGACGACTATTTTCTCGACGATCTTCATCTCTCCGTTCATCATCGTCTCTTTTGTCAAGTTCGACATGATGGTTATTTGTACGTCTAGCTTCTTCTTCTCGTCTTACTGCTTCTCTTTGATCATCAGCGCGGCGATCATCAGAATCGCGTTTATTATCAGCCACAATTATCTCCAATTCTTATAAAGATAACCCCGGCATAAAACCGGGGTTGTCATGAAGTTATGCTGGGAATGATTTAAGCAATTAAATCGACAAAAAGAGTAGAATCTGTTTTAACGAGATTTACCTTATCTGTCATATCCAATGCACTCACCGCCTTTTCAACCATTGCCATTTCGTTATCGTGAATGAAATCATCCGCGCGTGCGATGTAAGCAAGGTTTTTGACTACTTTGAAACGATCCTCATCGGATGAGAACATCCCCTTGAGGGCTTCCAAAGATACGCCATATTGGTTAGTACGAGCTGACTCATCACCGAGATCGATAAATTTATCGATTACTTCGGCTTCCATTGCGTTGTACGCATCGTCGGATACATCCGGCAACATCACTTTGACATTGCCACGCATGGCTTCTTTTTCTGATTCGTCCACTTCTCCATCTGCTAAAAATGATACACAGACGAATGCATAGACTAAATCGTGATGTTGACTCCAGTTTGCCATAAAATCCTCTTATATTATTCGTTTTGGGTAATGGTTATTGTTTATTATCTAGTCTCTAAATACAAACATATGTTATTATGAGACTATCTATACTGAAAAATTATGATTTGTTATCTCAAAGGTCAAGATTTCTGCAAAATAACATTTAATTTATTTTTCACATAGATTATTGTTATAATTCACTCTCCATTGTAGTTTTTCTTTTCTATTCTGACCAAAGGATTAAACGAAGTGAACCATATTTTTCATCATAGCACACATATATTACCAACCGCTGGCTTATCAAATTAACCCAATTATAATAAATTCATTCTATGGAAAAATTCTATACTACCCTCGTAAAGCTCAATAGCTTACAGTTCAAATACCGAACCTTAATAACTTTTGGAATAGTTCTGATCGTTATTTTGGCTTCGGATGTCCTATTTAACGTCTTTTTTCCATCTATAGTTAATTTTCTCGAAAGTCAATTTAGTATTGTATTATCAGATCACGAGAGTATTGATCTGGGTTTCGCACCTGAAATATGGGGTGGTGTCCTGGCCATGGTATTAGGAACATTAATTATTGTGGTTGCTATTGCTGCAGAGTCATCTCCAAAACTGATGGATCTTTTTGTGAAAGACTGGTTGAGTTTAATCTACGTATGGTTTTTAATCCTATCATCTCTTCATGCAACCGTAATCATGTTTTACGTGGAACCTCTAAATCGAGTTTCCAGTATAGTCCTTAATACCTATGTTTATCTATTCCTAGCGTCTGTTTTTACGCTTCCGTACATTTTTTATATTCTACTTTATTCCAAAACAAGCAATGTGGTTACAACCATTTCAGGAATTATTAAATCATTTATATTTAATTTGAAAAAACCATCTATCCATTCAGCAATGAATAATAGCATGGAGGTTATTGAAGAATATCAAAAAGAGATCATGGGTTCCCTGGATCAGTTGGATGATCTACTAGCCTTTACACAATTCAAAGAGACTCAAACAGAAATTATTCGAGAAATCAGTACAATTATCCAAACTTATATTAGCAATAAACCAGAATTTAACGCTCAGTTTTTCCATCTCACTCCTACGATAAAAGACAATGCAACTTTCCGCACCTATACTAAAACCCAGTACCAAGAAATGGCTAATTCATTTACTTTTTATGAGGTAAAGGTATTCAGACTTTTGGGTAATTCTTATATAAAAATGATTGAAAATGACCGCTTTGATATTGCATCCTTAATTCCTGCCGAGTTGGTTGATATTGGCAAAACCTGTTTGGAAATGGATGATAATACAATCTTGGAAAATGTGAATATCCGATTTAATACACTTTTCAGGTTTGCAATAAAACATGCTTATAAGAATAATGAACCAAGAAATTTATACAATTTGTCCTTTCATTATTCGAATATGATCCAGGAATACGTAAAAGCCGATCGGGTAGATATGGCCACGTATTGTTATGATAAATTTAAATTTTACGCCAATGATATTTATAAGAATGCTGAAGGGAACCCATCTCTTTATTTTATTGTGGACACATTAACGTTTGAATTAAGAAAGTGCCAGGTTCTGATCCATGAAAAAGGATGGAGCGATGACGAACAAATGAATCTTTTGAAAATGATACTTCAGCTGGATAAACCACCTGGTTATTCTAAAGACAGTGTAGATAAAGGCATCTTAGGTGGCAATAACGGAACAAGAAGAATCCAAATTGGATTAGCGCTGTTTTATTTGTCTGTGGATAAAAAGGATTTCGCCATAGCTATTGCGGAAGATTATCTGGATGACCTAGCCTATTTCGATGAGAAATCCTTCAAAGCAAATGCAAATACGCAGTGTTTTTTATTATCGATTTTTGGGCCAACTTTCTGGGAAGACACTGATCGCGGGAATCTCAATATCTATTTTGCACCAGAAAAAGATCAGTTAGATCCGTTTAAGGAACTCCTTTTTGAATTAATGGATAATCGGTTAGAAGCCCTTGAACGTGATGTCCAATTTTTAACGCTTGAAGTGGATAAACTAATGCAAAGACGCCAACGTCAAGATGGCTATTTGAATGATGTAGACAAAGAACGTATGGAAGATCTACAGCGTAAAATATCTGCCCGGGAAAAATCCGATGATGAAAAGCCGATAAAATGGCTAATGGATCACGATATTCTTTATACCCTTCTTTGCATTTCCTTTTTCGCTGATCAAGAAATTGATGAATCGGAAAAGGGGGTTATTTTTGAAAGTTTCGGGAAATTCGTGAAAGATGTGACAAATGAGAGTTTTAACTCTGATTTTGGATTAGCAACCGAAAAATTTATTGGACTAGAAAATGAAGAATCAAGGCAAAAGCAGTATGAACATTCATTAATGAATATTAAAAATTCTGAAGAAACTGATTCGAATCAATTGCTGCAATTACTCCATGCATTTGTTGAAATTGCTAATGCAGATGAATTCATTCATGAAAATGAATTACTACTTATACAAAATGCGGTAGCCATATGGGAATTGGATGTGGAAATCAACAAACCAAAATCAGGTGATCGATTAGAAATCCAAAAATAAGAATTATCCTGTAATCGATAGTATTAACCGAACACAACTATTAACAATAATTATTTTAACGGCTTAGGGCAAAAAAGAATGCTTGGGTCAGGTTAGATATATCCCCGCTGGCTGTTGCCAGGTTTTGCACCGCTGATTTTGCAACTTCAAAATAAACAGAACCACCGATTTCTGGGTTATCTTTGACAATATTTGAGAAATCTTCTAGTGTGAGAATGCCATATTTCACTGGAGTCATTGCATGAACATGAGCCGTTCGAATTGCATCGTCTAAGACAAGCGAAAATTCACCAATTCCAAATGCAGGAGCCTCAACAACAAATACAGTTGGTTCTGTAATCGGATCTGAAGTGGGCGACGGATCCGTTGTTTCCAGCCTTATAATAGGCTTCCTGGATGTGGTAATACCACTAGCAGTTTTCACCATCATATTTTTTGAAACTTCAACCTGCCCTTGGAAAACAAGAACCATGGTATCGCCTGTGTCACCTTCCGTGAGTAATTGGTCTTTAGGCTGGCATTCCTGAATTTCAACCACAGAAGCAATCTTTTCGCACATGCCTTTTGGCACTTTACTGAAATGATTAATCTTTTGAATTTGTTCTGCTGTAGGATTCATAATTTACCTCAAGACCAATGCGCTATGTTTTTCATCAACTTTATAGTCATCTGGTGGGTTAATCTCCACAACCACATGCTCATCGCTGGTTAAATTAACACCAGCACCTTCCAACTGCTCCTTGATCATGCTACGTATAAGAGGGCTACCGCTTTCTCCCATTTGTTCATCCAAACTAAAACCGGCCTTTCGGATAGCGTATCCAACAAGAAGCCAATTGTATTTGAATTTATAAAAAGCAGATATCTTATTATGGGACTGTTTATTTAGACTTCTTGGAATTTTAACCTCCTGAAGGCCCTTGTCCTTTTCTTCTTGTAAAATCAAGTTATCAAAAAATTGCGGGACACCTGGGTCTGTTACATGTTTAGCCAATAGATGAGGCACATGATCATCGGGAATCACAATTTCGTTGGCATTGGCACGCTCAAGGTGAGAGACAGTTTCGGTATCCAATACATGAGCAATAACATTACAGGATTCAGAAATAGATTTCGCTGTCAAACATGTTAAGACCGTTTTATCCTCGTCGGGTTCCTCATGTGGTAATAGGCCAGAATTGTCGGGTAGAATCATAAAAGTACCCGCTTTTTCCAAGAATGCTTTCCGTAACACAGATTCATGGGTAAAATTTTCCGGGATGTGGTGGATATCGAGCCTTTCATACCCTGTTGTAGCACGTTGAATAATATCACGGTCTGTTACGTTAACCAATATAACAATATCGGTTGCATCAACGTTGGCATCAATTAGTTTTAAAATCGATGGAACATATGAATTCCATCCTGCAATGACCAAATGGCCGTTAAATTTACTTTCGTCCAAGGTATCATCTCCTGTTAGTCGTTTTGCAACCAATACGGATGCAACAGCACCGCCAAGTAATGTGACGACGCCAAAGTTTAAAAGCATGATTATAATTGTAAGAAATTTTCCTAGATGGGTTACCGGACTCACATCACCGTAACCTACGGTAGTGAACGTAACAATCGACCACCAGAAAGTGTGGAAAAATGTATCTAGCCAATTCGGTTCATCTCCACCAAAAATAAATGTTTTTCCAACTTGACCCGACACACTTTCCTTAAACATATCATATTCAATCATTGTGAGTGCCGTGGTCGATATCAATATGAGTAAAATAGACCAAGAAGCATATCGTATAAGTTCATTTTCAGTATAGAAATCTTTTATTTTTTCTACTGAAACTAGGAATGGATGAGGTTTGTCATCCTTATGATGGTCCTCTTCCTCTTCAATTGCAATTGCTTCTAAGGCCTCTATCTCTGGAAGTTTATTTAGTTTATCATAGAGTTCTTTATTGGCATGAATCACTTCGTCCAATTCGGTCGTTGAAACGTCCGGGTCTTGAAATTGATCAGGTGATGCGTTATTGTTCATTTATATATTTTTTATGTTGTCCTGCCCTAAATCGAACAGATAATGACAAAAATACTATCGAATTATTTTAGAAATAGCAAACAGGAAGTTTAGAAATGATATTCTTGTATAGAATGTACATTAATCGTTTTATTTGATAACCGAATAGCTCTTACGGCTGCTTCCGCACCTGATAAAGTTGTTATCGCCACAATACCTTTTTGAATACATGATCGACCAATGGATTCTTCATCATATCGAGCTTGAGCGCCCATGGGAGTATTGATTACTAAATCAATTTCATCATTTTTTATCCAGTCAACCACGTTGGGCCGACCTTCACCTACTTTAAAAATGGACTCTACTTGGAGTCCATTTTGCATCAATTCCTTTGCAGTACCTGAAGTTGCCACCAATTTGAAACCAATTTCATGGAGATCCCGGGCAATAGGAATCACATTCAACTTGTCAGAATCATTGACAGAAAGAAAGACTGTTCCTGAATTCGGAATATTATTTCCAGCACTGATAGACGCTCGACGAAAAGATTCTCCTAGTGTATTCGATATACCCATCACTTCCCCGGTTGATTTCATTTCAGGACTTAGAAAAATGGATTCTTCCGGAAATTTATTAAACGGAAGCACCGCTTCTTTTACCGCTACATGATGGTTATGATCCCAAGCTTTTAAATCAAATTCAGACAGATGGGCTCCTGTAGATAGTTGAGACGCTATTCGAGCCAATGGAATATTTGTAGCTTTACTAACAAACGGGACTGTTCGGCTGGCTCTTGGATTCACTTCCAAAACAAAAACTTGCCCATCCTTAAATGCAAACTGAATATTAATTAATCCGATTACTTTTAATTCCAGTGCAAGTGCTTTGGTGATTCGGATAATTTCTTCCATTGCTTCTGTTGTGATTCTATATGGTGGCAAAACACAGGCAGAATCTCCGGAGTGAATACCAGCCTCCTCAATGTGCTGCATGACAGCACCGATGTGAACAGAATGACCATCGCACAATGCATCCACATCAAATTCAAAAGCATCTTCCAAAAATTCATCGATCAAAATCGGATGACCTTCTGTCACATCCGCATTCCGGGCAATATAGTTAATCAATTGTTCCTTGCCATAAACGATTTCCATAGCGCGGCCACCCAATACATAACTGGGTCTGGCTAATACGGGGAATCCGATCCGTTCAGCCACCGTTACAACCTCATCTAAAGTTCGGCCCGTCCCATATTCAGGGCAGACGACTTTAAGTTTTTTCAGGATATTCGCAAATTTTTCCCGATCTTCAGCGAGATCAATATTTTCAGGTGAAGTCCCCATAATGGGAACCCCGGCACTTTCTAATGCATTGGCAATCTTCAATGGTGTTTGTCCACCGAACTGAACCAGAACACCATTAGGCTTTTCAAATTCAACAATATTTAACACATCTTCAAAGGTGACCGGTTCAAAATACAACCGATCTACCAAATCAAAATCGGTACTCACTGTTTCCGGATTGCAATTCACCATGATTGTTTTATAGCCCTGATCTTTCAATCCAAACACGGCCTGAACACAACAATAGTCAAACTCAATTCCCTGACCGATTCGGTTGGGACCCCCTCCAAGAATAATTACCTTTTTCCCTTTTAAGGGTGTGATCTCATTTTCTTCATCATAAGTAGAATAGCAATAAGGAGTCTGAGCTTCAAATTCAGCTGCACAAGTATCTACAACTTTATAGGAAGGAAAAATATTTTCTTTTTTCCGTAAACTACGGATTTCTAACTCAGATTTTTTCCACAGTCGCCCAATTTGTTTATCGGAATAACCGTTTTGTTTTAATTCCCGTAAAGAAACGGTATGGCGTGTCTCTGCCAATAATTTTATCTGATACAAAAACCAATGATCAATCCCGGTTACTTTATTCACACTTTGCACAGTTTGACCTTCCAAAAATGCTTGACGGACTTTTAATAATCTGAAAGATGTCGCATACCGTAATGTTGACATATCCAATGAACGTGCACGATTCACATCAGGGTCTCCTTCTGCGGGTGGCTTGGGCTCCAATCCATCTAAGCCTACTTCCAGAGATCGGAATGCTTTTTGCAACGATTCCCGGAATGTCCGCCCAATAGACATAACCTCACCTACGCTTTGCATCTGCACCCCCAAATGCCCGGATGCAGATGGAAATTTTTCGAAATCAAAACGAGGAACTTTTGTAACGATGTAATCGATAGTCGGTTCGAAGGCCGCTAATGTTTCCCCTGTGATTTCATTAGGGAGTTCATCCAAAGTGAAACCTACTGCCAATTTTGCAGCCACTTTTGCAATAGGAAATCCGGTGGCTTTGGATGCCAAAGCCGATGAACGACTTACCCGAGGATTCATTTCAATCACAATCATTCTACCGTTTTCAGGGTTTACAGCAAATTGGACATTGGATCCTCCTGTTTCAACGCCAATGGTACGCAAACATTGCATAGCCCAATTCCGCATTTTCTGGTATTCCTTATCTGATAACGTCATGGCTGGTGCTACTGTAACTGAGTCACCCGTGTGAATTCCCATAGGATCAATATTTTCTATGGAACAAATAATGATAGTATTATCAGCAGTATCCCGAATCACTTCCAATTCAAACTCTTTCCAACCTAACAAGGATTCTTCCATTAAAACTTCTGTAATAGGACTGGCATTTAATCCGTTTTCGATCAATTCTTGAAATTCATCAAAATTATAAGCAACAGATCCACCGGTTCCACCCATAGTAAAGGATGGACGAATAATAATGGGAAATTGCAAGTCTTGCAATTGCGATTCCGCTTCCTGCCAAGAATGAACAAACCCACCCTGAGCAGTATCAATTCCGATAGCATCCATCGCTTCCTTAAATCGTTCGCGGTCTTCTGCTTTATCGATGGCATCTACTTGGGCGCCTATCAGTTGTACATTATATTTTTCTAAAATGCCCAGTTTGTGAAGGTCCATGGTAAGATTGAGTGCCGTTTGTCCTCCCACTGTTGGGAGAATGGTATCGGGCCTTTCTTTTTGAATAATTGCTTCAACATACGCTGGTGTAATAGGCTCAATATAAGTTGCATCTGCCAATTCAGGATCTGTCATGATAGTAGCAGGATTAGAATTCACCAGTATAACACGATATCCTTCTTCTTTTAAAGCACGAGTGGCTTGTGTACCGGAATAATCAAACTCGCAGGCTTGCCCAATCACAATGGGACCGGCACCAATAATTAAAATGGAATTTATGTCAGTACGTTTAGGCAAAACTTATCCTACCACCAAGTAATAAATATGTGAAATGCTTATAATATTTATTCGTGACATAGAGCCTTCGTGATTACTCATTTTTCATCATTTCAATAAACTGTTCAAATAAATAGCGACTATCATGGGGGCCAGGACTGGATTCTGGATGGTATTGCACCGAAAACGCAGACAATTCTTTACAGCGAATGCCTTCTGATGTATTATCATTTAAATTTACATGAGTTTGTTCAATGTTAGACGGGAGCGAATCTAAATCCACTGCAAAACCATGGTTTTGGCTGGTTATTTCTACTTTACCAGACTCTAAGTTTTTGACAGGATGGTTGCATCCTCGATGCCCAAATTTTAACTTGAAAGTTTTTCCTCCTAAGGCAAGGGCCAATATTTGATGCCCAAGACAAATACCAAAAATTGGTTTTTCTCCCAATAATGTCTTTACTGTTTCAATTCCATATGTCACTGCTTCCGGATCTCCAGGTCCATTACTTAAAAACACACCATCCGGATTGAAGTCCAATATTGCTTTAGACGTCACATGGGCGGGAAAAACAGTGACATTACATCCATGGCTTTCTAGTAATCGAAGAATGTTATACTTTATTCCAAAATCGATTGCAGCAACTTTGTATTGACCCTTTTTTCTTGTTGACCATAAATAGGAATCTTTACATGTTACTTTTTGAGCCAAATCTAATCCTGCCATATTTGGCACTTGAGATAATTTTTTCTTAAGACTTTCGAGATTGGAGTCAATTGTAGAAATAATTCCATTCATAGCGCCATTATCTCGGATATGGCGTGTTAGTGCGCGAGTATCAACTTTTTTGATTCCAACAATGTTATGATCTTTTAAATAATCACCAAGAGATTGTGTCGAACGCCAGTTAGACGGAATGTCTGTTTCTTCCTTAATGACAAACCCGGCAACTTGAATGCAATCTGATTCATAATCATCAGGATTCACACCATAGTTTCCAATATGGGGGGCCGTCATGGTAACAATCTGTTGACAATACGATGGATCAGTAAGTATTTCCTGATAACCAGTCATCCCAGTATTAAAACAGATCTCGCCTATTGTTTCTCCATCAGACCCAAAATTTTCCCCATAAAAAAAACGGCCGTCCTGTAATAAAAGAACGACCGTTTTAGAAATTTTCATATAAAAATTTCATAAGGATTTTTAAATCCAAGCCCTGATCAGGCATGATAATAAATTTATTTAAGTAAAACAAGAACTTTGCAATTAGTGAGAAGTCCAAACTTTTTTTCTGCATTACGAATGCGCTCTGCATCCAAATTAGAGATTGTCAAATTTATGTCATCATTACTGGTGACAGCTTCAACCAAAAGAGGATTATTGCCAACTCTGCGACGAACATTTCCATCTTCCATGGAATGGGCATAGCCCATTGGACCGCGATTGACTGATCGTGATCGTGTATAATACCTTGGTCCATAAACAAGCTTTTCATCTTCGTTAAATACTTTTGGTACCATAGCTGGAATATGATAAATATTCCTGGCATCAATGACAATTCCGGAAGTTCTTTCACTTTTGGGTGTTGCTGCTCGTGTCATTAAATAGGCTGACTGTGCAACCCCTTCACTCATGTATCCGCTAGCATCAATGAGGATTTCTGCCAGGCCAGACATATTTATTGCCAAGGCAATTGCTACTTCATTTCGTTCAAGATATTCAATTTCTCCTTGTTGGTATGCGCTACCCACCAGAGTTTTAATCCGGCTTTCAATCAACTTGTCGCTCACCATGATTTCACCAACAGTCCGGCTGTCAAAATGGACTAATTTGATTAGGTCCAAGAGATTTTCCCTGGCACGAGATTTGGCTTCACCTTTGGAAAATTTTATATTTTTTTCAATCACCATCAATGCATCTGTGGATGAATTTTTCTGTGAAATATTAGCCATTCCACGGGAAACAATAACGCGATTCGCATAGTCTATGAAACCGTACTCTGTCCGTAACACAGAAGATCTAGGAGAATCAGCAGCAAGAAGACTACCAATAAAAATTATGTATGTAAGTAGATAATTGATCATAGAACCACGTCTTGATGTGACTGAAAATAACATATTTGACTGTTGTAGTGCAACTCCCCAAAGACAAATTCATTCAGTAATTTCCCCGGTATGGTACCGAGATTTAAATATCATTTTTTACCCATAATCCTTATCTTTTTTTCTTGTGTAGAAAATCGAATCTTTATCCAAATTCATCCTGATGGTCAATCGTATTTCAAGTTTGAAAGCCGTGGAGATTCTACTGATGTATTAGACAATGATTATCTACATCCAAGTTATTTGGACGGATGGTCATCATCGGTCAAGGTCATTAAACACGATGATGATAACAATTGGGTCATGACCACGGAAGGAATACTCTTGGATACATCAATCTTATTTTTTCAGGGAGATGCACTTCCATTGGGATACGCATTTAACCGTTCTGTATCTGAAAAATGGTTCAGTATTGAATATACATTTTCTCTCACCTTCTCAGGGAGAAGGATAAAGGAAAATTATCCGAAATTATATGAAGCCATTTTATTTGAAAAACCAGATTCACTTTATTGGCTACCAGAAGCACTTACGGTTTTGATGAAAAAAGGTTTGAACGATATTTATAGTGACTCCTTATCCCAAAAACAAAATATTTGGAATCAAAGACTGGTAAATCATTTGCAAAACTCATTTGCAAAATTGACATCCATGGATGACCTGAAAAATATTCAAAAAAATCGTGAATTGTTTTTGACAGACCTTTTTAAACCTTTTAAGATTGATCCTGATTTACCAAGTAACCTGGCCTTTGCTATGGAAAAACATGAAAATATCCTTAAATCGACATTAGATCTAAATGATGATTCATTTGAACTCAAAGTAATTATGCCGGGACAACCAATATTTACGAATGCAAATAAAGTTATACATGATACCCTTATCTGGAATTTTGGGTTGGACTCTCTCCTCTCAGATGCTTACACATTAAGTGGAAGATCAGTTATCTATACTACAGATCGGTATCAAAAAACCTTAATTTCAGTCGGAATTCTGTTCCTGATTTTAATGGCTATTTTGATAAAAAGAAGTTACTGATCTCTATGAAAAAACTAATTTATTCACTGATATTCTTACAAATTATTTTTGGTGATTCTCCAAAATTTGGGGATGAGCAGATTACCATTATGATGAAGGAATATTTTCTTACTTCCAAATTAGCACCTGTGTTGATCGGTCACCGGTTTTATATTAGCAGAGGAGAAACTGTTATTCAAATTGAGATTGAACCTGATATTGAATATGTAAATGATGCCCTGCTATTCAGTTTTAAGGCTATGAGCCAGATGGCCAAAATTTCCAAAACCAAGTTTACCCAATCTGTCCTTGTGATGCATTTTGGTGATAATTCTTTACCCACTGTGGCTAAAACTGATTTATCTTGTTCAAAGGAATTCTTTATTGATAGTATTATAAATGAAGATCAATGGCGTAAAAATTGTTTAACGATCGGTGCACAATAATTGGACCAATCTTTTAATATACTCCAAAAAAATAGGTGAATTGTGTTAAAGATTCTATATTTAATACCTTTTTTATTAATAGCCCAAATCGAAAAACAAGTTAGGGATGATGATCCATCCCTGTTTACAAACCAGCGAATTTATCACGCACCGCCAAAACCATTATTTATGGGGCGCACTCATACGCTTGATTTCATCACAAATATCCCTAAAGACTCTGTAGAATCAGCAACCATCTTTTTTAAAACTGATTCCATGCAATACTATCAGGAATTCCCCCTTGAAGGCCGCCACGGTCATTATAATTTCAAATATGATCCAGATCTATATCCTGGGACACGCCTTCAATATTATTTTGTGATCAAATCAAAGACCAATATTCACGGCACACCAGTTAATGATAAAGGAGAGCTGACACCCGTGAATAAATTATTGATTAATCCTGTGCAATATTTCAAACAACAGTCTCGTTTGAACCAATGAACCCAGAAAAACGTATTGCTGAACTTCGTGGAATTCTACAAGATCATAATTACCAATATTATGTTATGGATGATCCAACCATTGCCGATGGTGAATATGATTCCCTTCTCCGTGAATTACAATCACTTGAAAAAGAAAATCCAAATTTAGTTACCTCAGATTCTCCTACTCAACGGGTTGGATCACATCCTGTTTCTGAGTTTGGAACCATCAAACATCGCATTCCTATGTTATCCCTGGCAAATGCCATGAATGAAGCAGAATTGGTTGCATTTGATGAACGAATGCAGAAAGGGCTGGATCAAGAATCCGTCACCTATATGGCAGAACCAAAATTGGATGGACTCGGGGTAGAACTGGTTTATGAAAATGGGACATTTATTCATGGCTCAACTCGCGGTGATGGATTTACGGGGGAAGATATAACTCATAATTTGAAAACTATTCGAGGGATTCCATTATCCCTTCGAACAAATGATCTTCCTGCACCACCGCTTTTAGAAATACGTGGGGAAGTATTTATACGGAAAGACGATTTCAAAGATTTAAATGAAAAACAAGAATTAAATGAGAAATCGGCTTTTGCAAATCCAAGAAATGCAGCTGCAGGGAGTCTGCGACAATTAGACCCAACCATTACGGCAGAACGTCCATTGTCAATTTATTGTTATGAAGTAGGCATGACCAATGGTGTAGAGTTTATTGATCATGCCTCTTTTTTAGATTCTCTAAAAAAATGGGGATTACCGGTGAATTCTTTTATTCAAATTGTTACCGGTTCGAAAGGGTTAACACAATTTCATCAGAAATTGGAAGACCGCCGGAATGACCTTCCATATGAAATTGATGGCACTGTCTTTAAAGTGAATAATTATAATAAACGGGAGGACTTAGGGACACGAAGCCGATCGCCTCGTTGGGCAATAGCCGGGAAATTCAAAGCACAACAGGCCACAACTGTCATTCATGATATTGATATTCAAGTTGGTCGAACTGGCGCTTTAACGCCCGTGGCTAAATTGGAACCTGTTTATATAGCCGGTGTCACTGTCACTAATGCAACACTACATAATCAAGATGAGATTGTTCGGAAAGATATTCGGATTGGGGACACAGTATTGATAGAGCGGGCGGGCGATGTCATTCCAAAGGTTATGAAGGTGATTAAAGAAAAACGACCAAACTGGACCAAACCATTCCAGATCCCAAGTGCATGTCCTGTTTGTCAACACGAAACTCACCGGCCTGAAGGTGAGGTGATATTGCGGTGTGGCAATATTTCATGTCCGAGACAAATTAAAGGTAGGATCCAGCATTTTGCATCTAAACTGGCTTTGGATATTGATGGGCTTGGAGAAAAAATCGTGGACCAATTGGTAAATGAAGATCTCATCCAATCCATTGATGACCTTTTCAATTTAAAACAGGACAGATTAGAAAAACTGGATCGTTTAGGAGAAAAATCTGCTGAAAATCTGGTTGAAGCTATTTCAAATTCTAAGGATACAACTTTCGCTCGGTTTATCTATGCATTGGGAATACGGAATGTGGGCGAACATATTGCAAAAGTACTGGAGAAACAATATTCTGGGAATTTAACAGAGTTCCAGAATACGACCGTTGAAGATTTAGAAGCCATTGATGAGATCGGTCCAATTGTTGCTGAAACTGTAATCCAATTCTGGTCTGATGATTCAAATAAAAAAATGGTTCAAAATTGTTTGGACTATGGTGTAAGATTTGCAGATGTGGAAGTAAACTTGCACCAGCCTTTTGCTGGACAAACTTTTGTTTTTACAGGGTCTCTCCAACAGTTGACTCGTAAAGACGCTAAAGGCATAATAGAAAATCTGGGTGGAAGAGCATCCGGTTCTGTAAGTGAAAAAACAGATTTTGTTATTGCAGGATCCGGTGCTGGATCCAAATTAAAAAAAGCGGGTGACTTAGGAATAAGTATCTTAACTGAAGAAGAGTTTTTTGATAAAGTTAAAAATGCTTAAAACACAAAGAATGCAAAAAACCATGAAGATTGTTTCATTTTTAATTCGTAGCCTATATCCGAGGATTCTGTATTTTATAATTCTGATCTCCGTATCCTTCAGCCAAAACTTTGCTGTTATAAAAGTTGCTACTGTTCCAGCAAAAGCTCTCTATCTTACTCAACCAGTGGGAGATGATTCTAGATTATTTATTGTAAACCAAAAAGGCCTGATTCATATTATCAAAAATGGAGAAACCCTTAGTAAACCATTCCTTGATATTTCAGATCGGGTTCATGGCTCGTTAACTCCTGGAAGTGAAGAAGGACTACTCGGACTTGCTTTCCATCCTGATTATTTTACTAATGGATTCTTTTATGTTAATTATGTTAATAAGAATGATACATCTATTGTATCTCGGTTTTCTGTCACAGATGACCCTGAAATCGCAGATGAAGAATCTGAAAAAGTATTATTAGAGTTGGCACAACCATATGGCAATCATAATGGTGGACATCTTGTATTTAATGCTAATGATAGCATGTTATATATTGGATTTGGCGATGGTGGAAAATGGGGCGATCCATATAACAATGCTCAAAATCAGAATACGCTTCTTGGAACCATTCTTCGAATTGACGTTGATAAAGGTGATCCATATAGTATTCCACCTGATAATCCTTTTGTTAGCCAAAAAAATAAAAAAGCAGAAATTTGGTGTTATGGTCTGCGGAATCCATGGCGGTTTTCTTTCGATCGAAAAACCAATGATCTTATTATCGGCGACGTTGGGCAAAATCTCTGGGAAGAAGTGAATTGGAATTCATGGGAAGATTCAAAAGGAGCCAATTATGGTTGGCGGATCATGGAAGCGAATCATTGTTACAATCCGGAAGAATTATGCGATACTACAGGTCTCGTAAAACCGGTTCATGAATATCCTAATAATGCGGCTTATATGAAGATTCTTATGGGGATGGATGAAGCAGAAGCTACTGGCTGTTCTGTAACCGGAGGGTATGTTTATCGCGGCGCCAATATTCCTGAACTTGATGGAACTTATATATTTGGGGATTACTGCACAGGACGGATATGGTCTTTTCAATTAAAAGACAATAAAGGAATTAATTTTCAAAATCTTAGGAAAAAATTGAAAAAAACAAGTAAAGATGTGCCTCTATTCATTTCATCCTTTGGCGAAGATAATTCTGGTGAACTCTATGTGGTGGATTATTTGGGTGCTATCTATAAATTTGTCCCCTATTAACGATTGGATATAACTATGATGCAAATAAAAGAAGTTGTGGGCGATTTAATTTTGATCGTTCTTGAAGGCCATGAACCCTTAAAGAAAATTGGTATCGAACAGGATAAAATATTCGTGTATGTAAAGGGATATGATGAACATGGCATGTGGATCAGTCATCCTAAATTTTCCGTTCCAAATGTCACAGGAAAAGGCAAAACTAAAACTAAAAAAGTGGAAGCATCTATCTTAATTCCCTGGGCATTTATCGTATCCATCGCCCATTTTCCAGGCGCAGAAGGATTTGATTTTCCCAGCCCCTTCGACCAACATATCGGATTCGAATAATCCCAGTGTCCGCACCCGCCATCCAAATAACAGGATTAACAAAATCCTTTGGGGATGTGCACGCCCTCCGCGGTGTAGATATGACCATTGAACAAGGGGAGTTTTTTGGATTGCTTGGCCCCAATGGTGCTGGAAAAACCACGACAATCAATATTGTTACGGGTCTTGTATTTCGAGATGAAGGCAGTACGGAGGTCTTCGGAAAAGATACCGTAAAAGATTTCAGGTTTACGCGATCTAAGATCGGGATTGCTGCTCAGGAGTTTTCGGTCGATTGGTTTTTCCCCATCGAAAAGCTACTGTACTTCCAAGCAGGTTATTATGGGCTCACCCAAGAGCAGGCAAAGCCGAAAATTGATGATCTCTTTGATCGGTTAGGGCTATCCAAAAAACGAGAATCCCGATTGCGACAACTTTCCGGAGGAATGAAGCGTCGGTTCCAGATAGCAAAGGCGCTGGTTCATGACCCGGATATAATCATTTTGGATGAGCCAACCGCTGGCGTGGATGTGGAATTACGACGGGATCTATGGCAGTACCTCCGAGACCTTCACTCTCAGGGTAAAACAATACTTCTGACCACTCATTATATAGAAGAAGCGGAGTTGCTCTGCGAAAATGTAGCCATTATTCACGAAGGGCAAATCCTGAAAGAAGGATCACCTAAAGATTTAACACGGGAATTGGGGAAAGCAGGTATCACAGTCCAATTGGGAGATGTAGGAAATGGCATGGAGTCCTATTTAAACGAATTCACATTTACCCGAGACGAAAACCGACTTCATTTTTCCGTGAAAGACCCTGACTCCGCTATGCCAGAGATTATTCGGCAATTATCAAAAGCTGATGTTCATATCCAAAGTATCGAATCTAAAGTTTCATCTTTAGAAGATGTATTTTTAAATTTGACGGGTAAAGGAATAAACGAGTGAATTGGATTGGCCTTGGCACTTTGATCAAACGCGAAGTCGGACGATTCTTTTCTGTGTATCGCCAAACCGTTTTGCCGGGACTCATTTCATCTGGATTATACATTGTCATATTTGGGTTCACTCTTGAACAACGAATTTCCGAGATTCAAGGTATCCCATATACCTTATTTATTTTACCAGGTCTCATCATGATGAATACGCTCACCAATGCTACTGCCAACACATCATCATCTATGCTGCAAATGAAATTACTCCAACAATTACCAGATCTATTAACCGCACCACTGTCTGGATTAGAAATCTCATTAGCATACATTATTGGTGGAACAGTTCGAGGTGTTGTGAATGGTATTCTGGTTCTAATCTTAGGTGTACTCCTTACTGATCTTCCAGTAGTCAATCCCCTGGGAACTATTGTTTTTATTTTTCTCGTATCATGGGCTTTTGCCAGCATGGGACTTATTTTAGGACAGATAGCAGAAAACTGGGATCA
>Ga0187833_10002710_pt1 | contig 18722 bp, 17 predicted proteins | sample ETNtaG_37_FD_167968 | JGI IMG/M metagenome (GOLD analysis project Ga0187833, IMG submission 167968) | Marine microbial and viral communities from oxygen minimum zone, Eastern Pacific Ocean - ETNP2014_SV_400_PacBio MetaG (Illumina Assembly) | ecosystem: Environmental > Aquatic > Marine > Hypoxic...
GGAAAAAGTACCGAAAGTGGCACTGAAAGCGGCGCCGGGGGCTCCGAAATCGCTGTTGCGGCGGCCCCAGCCGCAGGCCGGGGCGAAGCTCAAGGCGCCGCCCAGGGGGGGCGTCGAAATGGCCAAACGGCTGATGGATGGGGCCGACAAGGGGGCGGCGCCGAAAGCCGCCAAGGCGGCGGTGCCGAAGCCGCCCCCCAGCCCTGACGACGGTGGCCGGGCGGTGAAGAAAAGGGCTCCCCCAGCGGCCGTTCCGGCGCCGCCGGGCGATCCCAAGGAGGTGCCGGCCATCACGCTGGAGGACATCGTTCAGAGGGCCATCCGCGGCCATCCGACGGTCAGGGCGGCACATGCCTGCTGGGTTCTGCCGATCGCAACGTGGATGTAGCCCGGGCTGGTTTTCTGCCGACGCTGGATGCCCGCCTGGCCGCCGGCGGCGCCCGCACCAACAATTCCTCGACCCGGGCCAGAACCGGGCGCGGCCACAACAGCGTCAACCTGTGGCGCGGCGAGAGCAGCCTGACCATGAGCCAATTGCTATTCGACGGCGAGGCCACCGAGAACGCCTTTTCGCTGGCCAAGGCCCAGGCCGACGCCAGCGAGTTCCGGGTCCTGGATGCCAGCGAACAGATCGGCTTGCGCGCCGTCATCGCCTACCTCGACGTATCCCGTACCCGTCCTTCGGAGAGGCGTTCCAGCGCGAGGCGCGGGAGGGGTTTGGCAACCTCTTCTCCATTGGGGATGAAGAGGGGGTCACAGTATGGGCCGGTATCAATTCCCGACCGCGACAGCCTCCACGCCGACCTGACGGGGCCGTCATATGCCTTCGACAGCAACACGCGCCTCAAGCTGGAAAAGAAAGAAGACATGAAGCGGCGCGGCATCAGGTCCCCCGATGAGGGCGATGCCCTGGCCCTCAACTTCGCCAGCCCTGTGGCATCGCCAGAGCCGGTGCTGGACCGTTATGCCGAGGCCTATCGACGGCAGAAGCGGAGGATGTACAGCGCCTGGTCAGCGTGACTGCGACAAAGGCAGCTATGCAGCCCGCCCCTCCAGTTCTAGGATCATTTTCTCTGCATCGGCCCGCAGGCCGGCGACTGCACCGTCATTGGACAAATCATCGAGTTGATGAAGGAACTCGAGCCACTCGTTCAGGGAGGCATCGGGCGGCGGTTCTTGAAGTATCGCTGACAGCATGGCGTACATGTAGACAGAGCGTCGGTGATTTCAATGCCTCAAGCAGCCTGTTGGGCCACCACCCTCTGCACCGAGCCGATGCTCACCCCACCCGCAGGACGTAGGGAGCTATCTCCCCTGGGATGGTGTAACGACGAGGGCCGGTCAGCTTTGCCTCAGGAGAGTGTTTGTTGGGAATTAATTTGAAGAGGCGCCCGTCGTCAGCCAAGGTGGACTGATTTTACTCCGCCCCGGTGGACTGGATTTACTCCGCCGTTGACAAATGACGTTCGTGACCCAGAACGGACCTTTGGCCGACCGCAATTCGGTACGAAATGTTCCACCGAATTGCGATTCCTATGCTTTGCAAGGAAAACGGGGACCCGGTGGAACCCGGGGACACGACCCCTTCAACTCCGTCTCACGACACCACGGCCTCGAAGACGGCCTCGTCGCTTCCCTTCCGGGCGTCTGCCGCGGTATCTCGCAAGAGCCGTCGCAACACCTTTCCCGCTGCGTTCCGGGGCAGCGACGAAACCGTCAGGTAGGCTTTCGGCCGCTTGTAGCCGGCCAGGGAACTGGCGCGGCAGTGGGCATCGAGGGCGGCGACGTCGACCTCATCGTCGGAGCGTACCACACAGGCGACGACGATCTGGCCCCAGTGAGGATCGTCGAGGCCGATTACCGAGGATTCGGCGACGCCGGGATGGAGGTCGAGTACAGCCTCCACCTCCTCGGGATGCAGGCTCTCGCCACCGCTGCGGATCATGTCGTCGACCCGGCCGCAAAGCGTCAGGTCCCCGTCCGGCTCGGCGACGACAATGTCGCCAGACCAGTACCAGCCGTCCTTCATCTTCTTGGCGCTGGCTTCGGGGCGGTTCAGGTAACCCGAGAAGATGGTGTCGGCAGTGGCGTCGATGATCAGCTCGCCTTCCTCGCCGGCAGCCACGAGATCGTCGGGCCCGCCTCCCAACTGGATCGCCCGGGTGCGCGAATAGAATCCCGGCCGGAGCTTGGCCGGCGCCTCCACCGGGTCCGGGTTGTAGAGCGAGCACATGGTCTCCGTGGTGCCGTAGATGTGGCGCACGGTGCCGCCCCAGTTGTCGTCCATGTGGCGGACCAGCTCGGGCTCGATGGCGGCGCCGCCGTAGAGCACCACTTCCAGCGACGCGAGCCTTTCCGGTGCGTAGCCGGGCGCCATGGTCATGGCGTGGTAGAGCGTCGGAATGGCGAACATGTAGGTTATGGCGTAGCGCTCCGCCATCTCCACCGCCTTCTGAGGCTGGAAGGCAGACATCACGTAGTAGGTACCGCCCAAGCCCAGTGTCGCCAGGAACACGCCGTAATAGCCGATAGCGTGGGAAAGCGGCATGAAGCCGAGCGCCCGGTTGTGGTTGCCGTGGCGCAGCCCGGCCTGGGTTGAGAGCCAGAGGATGCGGTGCTCGGTGGTGCGCTGCGCCAGGACCACCCCCTTGGGCAGGCCGGTCGTGCCGGAAGTGTAGAAGATGAAGGCCTCGTCCTCCCTTCCTGGCCGCGGCAGCGGCAGCAGCTGCGCCGGGTCGCCGCGGCAGGCGGCGTAGTCCGAGGCCGGGCCGACGGCGCCGCCGACGGCCAGCAGCGGGGCACCGTCGGGCAGCTCGCCGGCCATGGCCGCTGCCAGATCCGGATCCGAGGGAATGACCGCGCCGCCGATGCCGCCCTGGCGGATCAGGCCGGCGATGTCAGCGGCATCGAGGCGGAAGTTCATCAGGGCCGGGACCGCGCCGAGGCGCTGCAGCGCCAGCGTCACAACGCCATGGTCGAACAGGCCGGGCAGCGCTGTGGCCACGCGTTGACCCGCCGTCACGCCCCGCTCCGCCAGGCCCGCAGCGACGGCGTCGATCTCCTCGATCAGGGCGCGGTAGCTCAAGGCCCGTTCGGTTAGGTCATCGACCAGGGCCAGATGGTCGGGCGTGCGTTCGGCGGAAAGCCAGATCAGGTCATAGGCCGTTTGCATCGATAGGGCTCCCGTCTATCCCTACGGAGTGACAATACTAGCTGATTCTCTTGCGGCGCGGTTTTCGGCCTGTGTCGATGGTCTTTCGCACCGTCTTGGGCCTGCCCACACCGTGCCGTCCCCGCCGCTACAAAGAAAGGCGGCCGGGTGGCCGTCTTTCCGTGAATGGGCCGTGGGTCAGCCCTGATTTTGTGATCCAGTGTCAGCCGCCAAGTCCGGTGCCCGCAGGAAAGCAGGCGTGGGACAGTCGAGACCGAAACGACGCGATTGACCCAGAGCGATCTAGCGCCGGCCAACCGAAGCCGCATTTCGTCTTCGTGCCGGTAGCCTTCGATATGCCTAGAGAATGCCAGGATCAATCCCGCGGAATACGCACCGAATTCTCATGAATATTGATCTCTCAATTCCGCTTTCAAGACCTTACCAAGCGCACTTTTGGGTAGCGCTTCGACAAAGGCATAGCGCCGGGGGATTTTGTAGCCGCCGATCAAATCACGACAATGTGCGATCAATTCCTCGGCTGTCACTTCACACTTCGGATGCAACACAACGACGCCAAATAATGCCTCACCGAGCCGCTCATCCGGAACACCAATAATGGCGGCCTCAAGAACCGAAGGGTGACGGTGCAAGGCCGCTTCAACCTCGGACGAATAGACATTTTCACCGCCGCTGATAATCAGATCTTTCAGGCGGTCGAGCAAAAAAACGTAGCCCCCGGCATCGATGCGGGCCATGTCACCGGTATGAAGCCAGCCGTCGGAGATGGCCGAAGCCGTTTCTTCGGGCAAATTCAGATAGCCTTTCATGATGTTCGGCCCCCGGGCCCATAGCTCGCCAATTCCTCCCGGCGGGACAACCGCACCATCGGAGTCGACGACGCGTAAATCGACCAGAGAATTCGGCTTTCCAACCGAAGTGACAATGCCCTTGCGCTCGCCGCTTTCGATCGCTGTCCGAAATTCCTGAGCTTCGAAAATCGTCAAATCCGGAGCCGCTTCCGTCAAGCCATAGCAATTGAGAAAATCGACATTCGGGAACCCTTTAGCAACTTTCTCAATCCACTCAAAAGCCATCGGCGAAGCACCATAAATCAGGGTTTTTATAGAAGATATGTCGGCATTTACGAGATCGTTTCCGCCGACAATAGCCATCAACATGGCAGGTACCGTTACAGTCGCATTCACTTTATTTTCAGCAACACATTGGAGGAAACCGGCAGGAGAAAAGGCTGGCAGGTAACAGTGCGCTGCCCCATTGAGAAACCAAGCAGTTGCCAACAAGTCCGCCGAATGAAACATTGGTGCAGCGTGGAGAAAAACGTCGTCGGAGCGCGGTCGAATCCCCAGACCGAACGCCATGCCGCATGAAATAATATTCCAATGGCTGAGCCTCACCCCCTTACTGCGCCCGGTCGTACCACCTGTATAGAACAGCATCGCGTCGCTATCTGGATCAATTTCGTGATCTATTTTGGCAGGCGCCGCTTGAATAATCGACGCTTCCAGTTCAGGTCCAATTTGCTGCATCCCGTCTTGCCAATTTCTCAAAGTGGGGTGGTCAAACACGTCGACGAACTCACTATCCAGGAAAATAGTATCACAGCCGGAATCAGCGAGCACGTGTTCGATCTCTGGTGGCGCGAGCCGCCAATTGACCGCCACCGGAACGATACCGCTGACAAATCCAGCCCAGCGCAATTCTTCGAAGGATCGGCTGTTTTTGGCAAAAACAGCAAAGCGGTCGCCCGGAGATAATCCTTTGTCCACCAAAACACTCGCCAATCTTTGGACGCGCGCACCAAATTCACCATAGGTCCACCGGCTTTGCCCTTCGACAATTGCAAGGCGACTTCCGTGATGGATCGTATTTGCAGTTAGAATTTGACCAAATGTACGCTTATCCATAATTCCCCCGGTTACAGCGATCTAGTTTTACTCGCGCAATTTGGTTTTCCAATATTCGTTGGGGCGCAACCTGCCGCCAAAGCCAAGCTTGATATCCATCCACAAAGCGAGCTTTTTGAAAGGCGATGACGCCAGGTTTGTCCACATCTTGTAGTAGTGCCGTGTCAACAGACTGTCGGAATCCTTGTTATAGGGGCAATCGCGAATACATACGCCGCATTCAGTTCCTTGATTAACCCAGAATTGAAAACACTTCTCTGCGTCGACCGTCCATTTTCGAATACCTATGATATTCGACTGATTGATAATCTCATCTTGGGGCGGACTCGCGGGGATCGCTTTTGGTGGACAGCCATCAGAACACCGACGGCAAATCTCACAAAACTCCCGCACGCCAAATCGCATCGGCTTATCATGATTCAGTGGCAGATCCGTATGAATGCGCCCAATCCTCGTCCGTGGTCCAAACTTGGGGTGGATCAGCATGCCACTGCGGCCGTATTCGCCTAGTCCCGCTTGTATCGCGTAGGGAATACCTTGCGAGGTGTCGTTCACAGTCGCCACTGCCCGGTAACCCATGTTTTGAATGAATGTGGCTATCGCCAACGTCATCGCACAATCATGTGAATAACCGCTGCCAACCGCCACCCCGGCGGTTGCAGATGGATAGGTACGAATGACGTCATAATCCATTTCCGTCAACACGACGACAACGTTCGATAGATCTTCCGGAATTCCGTATTCTTTTTCAGTCAAGGATTTTGCGGAAAAATTCTTAGTATAATGCCACCTCGGATCGTTAGCGGTGATACCCACATCGCTAGCGCCAAACATAAGACAAGCGTGTTTGAGCTCGGCCGTCATCTGCTCGACTGATTCTATCTCCATTTTTTCTGGATTTGGCGGGCAAAACTCCTCGATATAGTCGAGAAAGCCATCGGTCCGATCTGCATGACGGCTACGCTGGATAATCAGATTTGTCGCCATCCAGCCGGCATTTTTCAACGCGAAATCGCGGGCCGAATATCCTTCACTTTTTTTGACACCTATACCTGGGGTGAACATCCCCTTGAACCAATTGAGAACTTTTTCCGACCTTATTCGGGAATCCCACTGGCCCCGGGTATAAATATCGTTTGCCTGGTTGAAGCGTTCAAAATCGTCGAGGATTTCGATACCGCAAATACCATCGTTTTCGCGGTGTAAATCACCAATGTCGCTATATCTTCCCTCGCGACTTGGCTGATTTTCCAGCGAAAGACGAACCGGCTCGTTACTCGGGTAATTGCTCAAACCGTCATTCCCCATCTGACATCCAACTTCGTGGAAATGGTATTGCCGTCCCATCGCCGACAATGCTAGCAAATCGGGCATCCCACTACAAATTCGACCCTGTGCCCGGCACCAACGTTTTGACCGAGCAAGCTAGTGTTCCGACTCATTTATGAGTTACCCGATTTCACCTGGATAAGCGCCTGTCGTGCCCGATCGACCTTTCCGAGAATGCTTTGGGCTGTGGCGGTCCAGACGAAGGGTTTGGGTGTTTGGTTGTGCTTGGCGAGGTAGTCGTCGATGGCCGCCTCCAGTTCGGGAACGCTTTTGAATACACCGCGGCGGATGGCATCGCGGGTGATCTCGGCGAAGAAGCGTTCCACCTGGTTCAGCCAGGAAGCCGAGGTCGGCGTGAAGTGGAAATGGAAGCGCGGGTGCTTTTCCAGCCACTCCTTGATCTTAGCGTGCTTGTGGGTGGCGTAGTTGTCGACGATCAGATGGATGTCGAGCTGTTTCGTCGTCTCGCGGTCGAGCTTGCGCAGGAAACGGAGGAATTCCTGATGCCGGTGGCGCTTCATGCATTGACCGATGACCGTGCCGTCGAGCACGTTCAGCGCCGCGAACAGCGTGGTCGTGCCGTGGCGTTTGTAATCGTGGGTCATGGTGCCGGCGCGGCCCTTTTTCATCGGCAGACCGGGCTGGGTCCGATCGAGCGCCTGGATCTGGCTCTTCTCGTCCACCGAAAGCACCAGCGCCTTGTCCGGCGGGTTCAGGTAAAGACCGACAACGTCCGCCACCTTCTCGGCCAACCTGGGATCGTTCGACAGCTTGAAAGTGGAAACAAGGTGCGGCTTCAAGCCATGCTCGGCCCAGATCCGTTGCACGCTGGTGTGGCCAATACCCACTGCCTTGGCCATCGTGCGAAGGCTCCAGTGGCTTGCGTTCGGCGGCTTCTCCCCCACGGTCTTCGCCAGCACCAGCGCTCTCACCTCGGGGCTCAAGGGGCGTTTGCCGGTTCCACGGTTCCGATCCCGCAACAGCCCGTCAACTCCTTCCTCGAGGAAGCGTTGCTGCCAGCGCCAGACCGTCGGCTTGCTCTTGCCCACTTGGCGCATGATTGCCATCGTCCCAACCCGATCTCCCGACAGAAGCACGACCCGCGCACGCCAGACATGCTTCTGCGCCGTATTCCGGTTCGAATCCAACCGCTCCAATCGCCGCCGGTTGCCGGGGCACAGCCAAATACTTGTGTGCGTTCGCATCAATGTAGAATCGCAGGGATTAGCTCTCTTGGGAATCTTTTAAATGGGGCTGAACACTAGTTTTCCCCGCTCTTGTTTTCCGCGACGCCCGGCCGGACGCGCAAACGGCAACAGCCTGATTGCCCGGGTTTCCAGGTTTCGCCGGCGAAAGTGAAACCGGCCGACGTGAACATACCGGCATCGATGGCGCCGGCGAAATCGCAAAGATGTTCGAGGTCCTCGTCCGATCGGTCCAAGTCCGTCCAGGCGTCCTTCAAGGGGCATTTTTGAAAGTAGATTTCCAGTTCGTCCTGATCGCATTTGACGACTTCAGGGATGAACAACTCGCCTCCGCCCGGGATAGCGCCGAGAAAAGCCTCCTTCAACCCTTGCAAGTCATCAGGACCGTATTGGCGGTAGTTTCCAGCCATCTCGCTGCCCAACCGGCGGGTTGCCTCTTTGCCGATCTCCAGGGCCTTTTCCAAGCCAAGCTGTTCGCGCATGACGTCGAACATGTGCGCATAGGCTGCGGCGCGCATTTTCAAGGCTGCCCGCAACGTGGAAATGAGAACCATGGTTTCTTGCGTCATTGCCCGAGGTCCTTTGTCGTGTTGTCAATCAGCGAGACCAGCGATCACCGCATCTCCCGTTGATCGCGCCAGCGGTAATAGGAAAGGGTGAACGGCGGGGCCACCCGGCGGGCCAGGCCTTGGAACGGAATGGGCTCGATGTCCGTCACCGGGAAAGGCAACTCCTGCCCCTCGGGCCCGGCAATCGCGTCGGCAAGTGCCCAGCCCAGGGAAACCGACAGCGCAACGCCGCGACCGTTGCAGCCGATCCAGGCCCAACCGTTGGGGCCGAGCTTGTGAAAATGCGGCGTGTGATCCCGGGTCATGCCGACATAGCCGGTCCAGTGCTGTTCGATTCTGGGCTCGGTAAACTGCGGGAATACCTTTTGCAGCCGCTTGATAATGCGGGCCTTGATCCGCTGTTCCTTGTTGAAGGGCAGCACCAGAGCGCCGCCGGTGACCAGCCGATTGCGGGCGTCATAGCGGAAAAAATGCAAATCACCCTGTGTGTCCGACACCGCCTGGCGGCCGGGGATCACCGATTGGCGGACGTTGTCGGACAGCGGCTGGGTGGCCATTTGCCAGGACATGACCGGCACGATGCTGCGCGCCATCTTTGACGCCAAGGCGGGGCGGATTTCGCCGGAATAGGCATTGGTCGCCAGCACCAGCGCCTTGGCCTCGACCGCCCCGTTGTCGCTCTCGACCCGCCATCCGTCGGCGGTTTGCGCATAACCGTTCACCGGCGAATTCTCGAAGATCCGCACCGACCGCTCAGCCGCCGAACGGCCCAGCTCGCGCGCCAGCGCCAGAGGATTGATGTGGCCGCCGGTCCTGTTCATAAAGCCGCCGTGAAAAAAGGGACTGCCGGTCAAACGTTCGATATCCGCCTTGTCGAGCAGTTCCACCTCAGCGCCGGCGCGCTGCCATTGGCGATGACGGTTGGCGCTAATGGCGTGCATGCGTCCGGGCGTGTGGGCAGGCTGAATCCAGCCGTTTTGCTCGGCCTCACATTCCAACTTCGCCTGGCGCACCAGATCGAACAGATAACCCGCGCTGCCGCCGATCAGGTTGACGAAGCGCTCCCCGGTTTCACCAAACCGCTCGATCAAAATGTCGGGATCGGCGCGGGTCATGACCGGGATGACCTGCCCGTTGTTGCGGCCCGAGGCGCCATAGCCGATGTCGACGGCTTCCAGAACCACCACGTCCAAGCCATGACCCGCCAAATGCCAGGCCGTCGAGAGACCGGTAAAGCCGGCCCCCACGACGACGGCGTCGGCGCGGATATCACCGTCCAGCGGGGCATGGCTTTCCCCCGCCGGCGTTACGCTTCGCCACAATGAATTGTCAGCCACGCCGCGATCCCTCCCAATAGGGGCCAACTCGCCCCGGTCTACGCTACCCCCAGGTATGCCTTTTGCATGGACGGATTGTTCAGCAGCCCTTGCGCCGAATCCGCCAGTACGATCTCGCCGGTCTGCAGGACATAGCCGCGCTGGGCGATACTGAGAGCCATATTGGCATTCTGCTCGACCAGCAGGATCGCCACGCCCTGCTCCTGATTGATTTTGGTGATGACTTCGAACACGACCTCGACAAAGCGCGGCGACAGGCCCATCGAGGGCTCGTCCATGATCAACAATTTGGGCCGCGCCATGAGCGCCCGGGCCATAGCCACCATCTGCTGTTCGCCGCCGCTGAGCGTGCCGGCCATTTGCCGGCCGCGCTCGCGAACCAACGGAAAAATCTCGCGGATACGATCCGCATCCGCTTCTATTTCGCGCTTGTCGCGGCGCACATAGGCGCCCATAAGAAGGTTTTCCTCAACTGTCAGAAAGGGAAACAAACGCCGGCGTTCAAGAACCGGGGATATGCCGGCCTTGACGACATGCGAGGGTGGCTTGCCGTCGATGCGCTTGCCGACGAACTCTACGGCCCCCCGTTTCGGCTTGAGCAGACCCATGATGGTTTTCATGGTCGTCGACTTGCCGCAGGCGTTGCCGCCGAGCAGCGATACGATTTCGCCTTCGTGGACCTCCAACGAGATGCCCTTCAGGGCTTGGATGGGGCCGTAGAAGGTATCGATGTCAGTCAACTTCAACACGCCGGTCCCTCCTTCCCATATAGGCCTCTGCCACCTCCTCGTTGGTGGCGATTTCGTCCGGCGTTCCCTCGGCGATCTTTTCGCCGTGGTCGAGCACGATCACCCGGTCGGAGACCGTCATCACCACGCGCATCTTGTGTTCGATGACGAAGACGGTGTGCCCGCGCTCCTTCAGCTCATAAATCAGATCGACAATGCCCTGGGTCTCATGCGGGTTCATGCCCGCGGTGGGTTCATCCAGCAGCAAAAGGTCGGGCTCGGAAACCAGGGCCCGGGCAATTTCCAGGCGCCGCTGATTGGCATACGACAGGCTATCGGCCCGGTCGTTGATGCGCGGCAGCAGCCGTTCCTTGAACAGCGCCAGGGTCCCGAGCGCTTTTTGCCGCGATTCCTCCTCCTCCCTGCCCACCCATGCGGGACGCAGCAGGGCACTGGCCAGGCCGGTCTTGGTGCGGTGGTGATTGCCGACCAGGAGGTTCTGCAGCACCGTCATGCTCTTGAACAGCCGGATATGCTGGAAAGTGCGCGCCACGCCCATGGCCGCCACGTCATGGGGACGGGCCCGGGAGATGTCCTGGCCTGCGTAACGGATGATTCCGCTCTCCGCCGGCAAGGTTCCGGTGATGCAATTGAACAAGGTGGTCTTGCCCGCACCGTTGGGCCCGATGAGGCTGACGATCCCGCCCTTCGGCACGCTCAGGGACAAATTTTTAAGCGCCATCAATCCGCCGAATTCCTTGTGAACGTCCTCGACTTGCAAAATCGTCATGACCGGCCCCCCGCCCCTTGAGGATCGGCAGAGGGTTCCAGATCGTCGCCATCGCCGGCGCCAACGTCGTCGCCGACGTCGTCGGGCAGAAACTTGTCACCCTGTGTGTATTCGGGCTCGGGGTCGTCGAGGAAACGGAGCCTCAAACTGTAATCGCGCCCGCCCAGCAGCCCCTCCCGGCGCACCAGCATCATGACGACCAGCACGGAGCCGTAGATAATCATGCGGTATTCCAGAAGTCCCCTGAAGACCTCCGGAACGACGATCAGGATTGTCGCGCCGACCACCGGTCCGAACAAATTGCCACTGCCGCCGAGCGCCAGCATGGCCAGCATGATAAACGATTCCATGTGGGTGAAGCTGTCCGGGCTGATGTATTTGACGAAGTGGGCATAGAAGCTGCCCGCTATCCCGGCGTAAAAAGCCGAAAGCACGAAAGCCTGAACCTTATACCGCGTGGTATCGACGCCGATGGCTTCGGCCGCCAATTCGTCCTCGCGGATAGCCACCAGCGCCCGGCCGAACCTGGAGTTCACCAGCCTGTTCATGCTGAAGAGCGTCAGGACCACCAGCGTCAGTATCAGATAGAAGTAGTCGGAGCGGGTTTCGATCTCGTAGCCGAAGATATTCGGCGGCGGGATAGACATGATCCCCAGCGGACCATTGGTGAAGCTCATCCAGTTGAGCAGCAAGAGCCAGACAACGACGTTGAACCCAAGCGTCGCCAAGGCCAGATAAATACCCGTTAGCCTCAGCGTGGGGCGGCCCAGAAGGTAGCCGAAAATGCCGGCCACGATGCCCGAGCCGAGCAGCGAAAGCAGAAACGGAAACCCCAGCTCAAGACTGAACTTGGCCGATGCGTAGGCGCCGATGCCATAGAATCCGGCGTGTCCCAAGGCGATCAACCCGACATAACCATTGAGCAAATTCAGGCTGAGCGTCAGCATGATGTAAATGCCGACGAAAATCATGACCTGCAGGATGTACTGATTTTGGATCAGTGCCGGAGCGATGACGAGAACCGCCAACAACGCCCAATAAGGCGAATTTGCGATCGCTTCGCGTAGCGGGCCCGTCATCGTCAGTCCCCACGCGCCCTGATCAGTTCCTTCTTGCCGAAGAGGCCGGCGGGCCGGGCAATCAGGACAACGATCATGAACAGGAACGATACCATGTGACGGACGCCGGCATCCCAGATCTCGGTGGCGAAGGATTCGACGACGCCGATGATGAGCCCCGCGACCACCGCACCGGGCAGGCTGCTGAGCCCGCCGACCACGCTGGCACTGAACGCCTTCAGGCCAAGCAGCGTCCCCATGGTCGGGAAAAAGACATTGTAATAGAGGCCGACCAGCAGGCCGGCGACGCCGCCCATCATGGATCCGATGGCAAAGGTGATGGTGAAGACGCGATTGACGTTGACGCCCATGGCAAACGCGGCTTCGTGATCCTGCGCCGTGGCGCGAATCGCCATACCGATTTTAGTGCGCTCCATGAACAGGTACATCGTCACCATCAATCCGATGGCGACGCCGAGCACGGCGAGCTGCAGGTAGGTGACGTAAATGCCGTTGAATTCGATCTCGGAGTAAGCCAGGTCCTCGATGATCGCCGGCGGCACGGCGCGCGTTCCCGGGCCCCAAATCAACTGGGCCACGTTGATCAGCAGAATGGAGAAACCGATCGTCACCAGAAGCGAGGAAAAGTGCGGCGCGTCACGCAAGAACCGGAAGGCGACGATTTCCATAACCGCGCCCAGTATGAAGGTCGCCAACAGGACGACAGCCAGGGCGAAAAAGAAGTTCGGCGAAAAATAGGTAAAAAGGCTGAGGCCGATATAGGCGCCGACCATGAAGATCTCGCCATGGGCAAACGTCACCATACGCAAGGTGCCGAAGATAACGGTAAAACCCAGGGCCAGCAGGGCGTAGACGCTGCCCTGGGTCAAACCGTTGATCAGCTGCTCGAACAACGCGATTACTACGCCCTTAGGCGTTCAGCCTTATTTGCTGTAGGGCACCCACTTTCCGTCCTTGATCATGATCCGCGCGAATTCCTTCTCGGTATCATGGGACGTGGAGTAGTCGAAGGGGCCGGTGACGCCGACGAAACCTTTCAGCGATTCAAGCGCCACGCGAATGGCCGCGCGGTCCTCGGTTCCGGCCATATGCATGGCGGCAACCACCAGGTTGGCCGCGTCGTATCCCAGGGCGGCGAAGGTGCTCGGGTCCTTGCCATAAACGGAACGGAAATCGCGCGTGAATTCCTGTGCCGCGGGGCGCGGATCGTTGGGGAAATAGACGGCATTGGACAACAGGCCTTCAACCGCCTTGCCACCCAGTTTGATCAGCTCCGGCGAATACAGCGAGCCGGTCGACAGCACCTTCGGCTTATAGCGCATACGCCGCGCCTGGGTCATGATCGAGGAGGCGTCGGCATAGAAGGTCGGCAGATATAGAAGGTCCGGATTGGCCCTCTTGATCTTTGTCAGGATCGACGCGAAGTCGCGCTCACCCGTAACAAAGGCTTCCTCGGCAACGACTTTGGCGCCCATTTTTTTCGCTGCCTCGACGAAATATTTGTTGGCGGCAACGCCCCAGTCGTTGTTGATATAAATGGTCGCCACGGTTTTGGCGCCAAGATCGTCAATCGCCCATTTCGAGCTGAACGGCCCTTCGGATGCCTGGGTGGCACCGACGCGGAACATGTTCTTGCCCTTCCTGGTGAAATCCGGATGCGATGAGGTCGGCGACACCTGGGACATGTTGGCCTTTTCGTAGATCGGTGCGGCGGCCATGCAACTGGAGGAGGAGAAATCACCGATCTCCACCAGAATCTCCGGATCGGCGACGAATTTCTCCGCAATCAACACCGATTCCTTAGGATCGCCGCGGCTGTCAGCAACCACGATCTCGATCTGTTTACCGTGCACACCACCCATGCGATTTGTTCGCGCGATCACCATTTCCACCGATTTCTTGATGAAATCGCCGTATTCGGCCCAGTCACCGGTCAATGGCACCGACAGACCGACCTTCACGGTCCCGCCCGCGCTCGCCGCAAAAGGCGTCAACGTCATCGCGCCCGCCAAGGCCAGGGTGGCTAGGCGCTTGGAATTGTTGCCAAGCATATTTTTCGTCTCCCCATGAATCTGGGATTACCCAGAAAGCCCCCCTTACGTGCTGGCGACGGTAGCACAGAGATCTTCCAGGTACGACCCCGGCGTTAGACCGTTCGCATCGATCCGAAGGGCGCTAAAGCATATCGATGTACGCCTTGACGGCGGCGTAGAGCGGATCGAGACGGGGAGCGAGCTCGTCGATGGTCCCCCAGTCGGCGGCCTGGCAGGTGTCCGCCAATTCGTTGGCCCCGACGCTGCGCGAGGATGACTTGAGCTTATGGGCGGCGCCTTTGACGTCGGGCGCGTTGCGCTCATCCCAGGCCGACTTGAGCTCGCCGATGGTGGCCTCGGTGGGTTCCACGAAGGATTCGAGGATTTCCTTGAAGGTTTCCTGATCGTCGCCGAATACAGCCTTCAGGGCAGCCTGGCGAATGGCTGCGGTCAGTTCGAAGCCGTCCATCTCCGGCATGTGGCAATCCGTCAGCAGCACCACGTAGTCGCCGGCCTGCCACATGTCGAGGCCTTCCTGACCGTCGGAGGCGATCTCGCGGGCATAGCCCAGCACCGTGAGCTGGCGGCGGATGACTTCCTGGTTTGTCAGATTGTCCTCGGCCAGCAGGATCAGCTTGCCCTGCTCACGCGCCTCCTCGATCGTGGGCGCGCGGCCAACCCGCAGGTCTTCGGCCTCCTCCTCGTAGTCAACCTCGGGACTGGCCCGGCCGGCGGCAATGGCGACAGCGTTCAAAAGCCCAACCCGGCGCACCGGATTGCTGTCCACCAGGGTGACATCCGCTAGCCCCTTGAGAGCATCTTTGGGCCGACGGGGATCCTGGCTGATGACGAAGCGGAGCGCGTCCGCGCCGCCGCCGTCGACGAGCGACGAGCGCAACGACTGGACACCATCGATGTCATGATCCCCTTCGAAGACGACGATGGCGAACGGCTGGCCCGCGCCCGCCGCCTCCGCCAACGGCGCCACGACATCGTCAAGAGCGGCGACGCCCGTGACCTCGGCACCCCAATGATCGAGATAGCGCTGCCAGGTCGAACGCTCGCTGTCGATCGGGTTGACGACAAGAATGCGCAAACCTTCGAGGCCATCGTTTGGTTCTATCTCGGCTGCTTTGTCGCTGGCGGCGAAAGTGATTTCGGCAAAGAACTCCGAGCCTTCGCCCAAGCTACTGTTGACGCCAATCTCGCCGCCCATGATTTCGGTTAGCCAAGTTCCAGCGTCTCCTTGAAGCCAAACCCGCGGGTGTTGTCGATATAGACGATACGGGTGGGGTCGAAGCGCCAGACGCGGGCCTTGGCCAAGGCCCCGGACAGTTTGCCCCCGGCGCCGGCGAACTGCTCGAAAAAGGGGAACTTGCGGGCGAGTTCGGCCAGGCCCTCCGCTGCCTCCCTGCCCTCCAGCATTGCCGCCGGGCCCGACAGCTGGAGTCCGCGGATCTTAGTGAAATCGTCGTAGTCGGGATTGATGGTGGCGGCGATCTCGCCTGCCATGACGATCTCGTGCGAGTGCCGGGTCTCGGGGTCGGAAACCCAATAGAGCGCGAACTCCCGATGGGCGTACATCACCGCGGCGGCGTGCGGTCCCGGACCGGCTGTGGCCAGCGTCATGGCATGGTGTTCGGCGAGGAAATCGAGGATTCGGGCGCGCATGTTCAGGAGATTACCGGCCTCAGTCGGCGGCCGGCCGCCGGCGCATCTCGCCGGACCAGCGTTTGGCGAAATCGGCCTCGATGCCGAACTGGTCGAGAATGCGGGCGACGATGTGGTCGACGATGTCGTTGATGCTCTCGGGGTGGTTATAGAAGGCCGGCATGGGCGGCAAAATGGTGACGTCCATGCGCGAGAGCTTGAGCATGTTTTCCAGGTGAATGTCGTTGAGCGGTGTCTCGCGTGGCACCAGTACGAGCTTGCGGCGTTCCTTGAGAATGACGTCGGCGGCCCGGTGCACCAGCGTGTCGCCGACCCCGTTGGCGATGGCGGCCAGGCTTTTCATCGAGCACGGCACGACGACCATGCCTTCGGTGAGGAACGAACCCGAGGATACCGCCGCTGCCATGTCGCCGACACCATAGACCACGTCTGCCAAGGCCCGTACGTCGTCGCCACTCAACCCCATCTCGTGCTCCAGGGTCTGCTGGGCCCATTTGCTCAGCACCAGATGGCTCTCGACTTCGCTCTCCTTCAGGGCCCGCAACAGACGCACGCCGAATACCGCACCGGTGGCGCCGGTCATGCCCACGATCAATCGTTTCACCGCTTGCTCCTCGGAAGCCCTCTGCCCAGGTATCCTAGCAGCCCTGCGAACAACAGAGAATGCACACGTCCTTGATTCCCGAGGACTGATCCGGCATAGTTCCGCTGCCGGTCCCCCCTCGTACCGCAGCAGCGGAAACGGGCGCGAGGTGATTCAGGGGCGACACCTTTCCAGCGCCGAAATCGAGCTCAAGCAACCATGGCTCCGCCCCGGGGAGCGAAAGGCATGCTGGAATCGCTATTCAAGCTAACCGAAAACGGCACCGAGGTGCGCACCGAGCTGATTGCCGGTGTGACCACCTTCCTGACCATGGCCTACATCATCTTCGTCAATCCGATGATCCTGGCCGACGCCGGTCTCGACCGTAACGCCGTCTTCATGGCGACCTGCCTGGCCGCCGCCATCGGCACCGCCATCATGGGGCTCTACGCTAACTATCCCATCGCGCTGGCGCCGGGCATGGGGCTCAACGCCTATTTCACCTACGGCGTCGTCAAGGGCATGGGGCTGGCCTGGGAGGTGGCGCTGGGAGCGGTCTTCATCTCGGGCGTCCTGTTCCTGCTGCTCAGCCTGTTTCGCACCCGGGAATGGATCATCAACGCCATCCCGCGCTCGCTCAAGCTGGCGACCTCGGCCGGCATCGGCATGTTCCTGGCCATCATCGGCCTCAAGAACGCCGGCATCGTGGTCGACCACCCGGCCACCCTGGTCGGCGTCGGCGATCTCACCCAGCCCGCCGCCTACCTGGCGGTGCTCGGTTTCGTCATCATGGTGGCGTTGGATTTCCGCCGCATTCCGGGTGCCATCATCATTGGAATTGTAGTGGTAAGCGCTATCGGCATCGTGGCCGGGGTCTCGCCCTTCAACGGCATCGTCTCGACACCGCCCTCGCTGGCGCCAACGCTTTTCAAGTTCGACCTGGCGGCGGCTTTCCAAATCGGCCTGGTGAGCATCGTCTTCGCCTTCCTCTTCGTCGACCTCTTCGACACCGCCGGCACCCTGGTTGGCATCGCCCATCGCGCCGGATTCCTCGATGCCGACGGCAAGCTGCCGCGTATCCGCAAGGCGCTGATTGCCGATTCGGTGGCCACCATGGCGGGCGCCGCGCTGGGCACCTCGACCACCACCAGCTACATCGAAAGCGCCGCCGGCGTGCGCGCCGGCGGCCGTACCGGCCTCACCGCCGTGACCGTGGCGGTGCTGTTTCTGCTGGCCATCGTGTTTTCGCCGCTGGCCACCACCATTCCCGCCTATGCCACGGCCCCGGCCCTGGTCTTCGTGGCCTGCATGATGGCCCGCGGCATGGCCGAGTTCGATTGGGACGACGTCACCGAGTACGCGCCGGCCGTGGTCTGCGCCTTTACCATGCCGTTTACCTTCTCCATCGCCACCGGTATCGGCTTCGGCTTCATTACCTACGCCGTAGTCAAGATCCTGTCCGGTCGCTTCCACGAGGCCAGTTGGCCGGTGCTGGTGATCGCCGCCGCCTTCGTGGTCAAGTTCATCGTTATTCCCGGGTAGTGCACTTCGTTCTGCAACGGGCTATCGTTCGGGTAACGAAAACAACCGAATGAGGGCGCCGTGAGCGAGGGATCGATAGTTAAAGACAAAGTCGTGCTGGTGACGGGCGCGGGGCGCGGCATCGGCCGGGGCATCGCACTCATGATGGCGGAAAACGGCGCCAAGGTGGTGGTCAACGATCTCGGCGGCGGCGTCGACGGCGGTGGTGCCGATCAGAGCCCGGCCGCCGAAGTGGTAGCCGAGATCGAAATGGCCGGCGGCCAGGCCGTGGCCAATTTCGACAGCGTCGCCGACACGGCCGGGGCAAAAGCCATGGTGCAGGCGGCTATCGACAACTTCGGCCGCATCGACGGCGTGATCAACAACGCCGGCATCCTGCGCGACCGCATCTTCCACAAGATGACACCCGAGGAATGGCACGCCGTGATCGACGTCCACCTCAACGGCTGCTTCAACACCAGCCACGCCGCGGCACCGCACTTTCGCGAACAGGAAAGCGGCGCGTTTGTCCATTTCACCTCGACCTCGGGATTGATCGGCAATTTCGGCCAGGCCAACTACGCCGCCGCCAAGCTGGGTATCGTCGGGCTATCGAAGTCGCTGGCGCTCGATCTTTCGCGCTTTGGCGTGCGCTCCAACTGCATCAGCCCCTTTGCCTGGTCACGCATGATCGGCACCATTCCCAACGCGCCCGACCAAGAGGATCGCCTGGCCCGCATCAAGGAGATGACACCGGAGAAAATCGCACCGCTCGCGGTCTTTTTGGTTAGCGACCGG
>Ga0187833_10002711_pt1 | contig 18714 bp, 15 predicted proteins | sample ETNtaG_37_FD_167968 | JGI IMG/M metagenome (GOLD analysis project Ga0187833, IMG submission 167968) | Marine microbial and viral communities from oxygen minimum zone, Eastern Pacific Ocean - ETNP2014_SV_400_PacBio MetaG (Illumina Assembly) | ecosystem: Environmental > Aquatic > Marine > Hypoxic...
CTCAAAGCTGTTAATATGGAAGTTGGTTTGCTTTTGAATTTTGGAAAAGAGAAACTGGAATTCAAAAGAAAGGTATTAAATCTGTGAGATTTGACAGAAGAGGGTTATTGTTTTATTCATCCTGTACATCCTGTCTAAAACATTTTTTTTAAATTAGAGACAAAATGCAAGGGCCGTTTATTTCGGTAGTAATACCAACATACAACTCAGAAAACTTTATTGCTAAAACATTAGAGACGTTATACTCACAGACATACACTAATTATGAAGTAATTATTTCTGATGATGGTTCAATAGATAATACTGTTGGTGTAGTCAGGTCTTTTTTTTTAAGAAATCCTTCTAGAAAGAAATCCTTACTGATAAATAATCATGAAGGACCCGGAGCTGCAAGGAATAAAGGAATCGAAAATGCAAGTGGGGACTGGATTTCATTTTTAGATTCAGATGATCTTTGGAATGATAACAAGCTGGAACGTGTTGTTGGATACATTCTTAAAAATGATGATATTGATTTGGTTTGCCATAGCTTGATTGTCAAGGATGGATCGAAGGAGACTCTTATGGATCCTTCAAAATATTTTAACAATAAAATAAATCCATTCTTGTCCATGTACAGAGGGAACTACCTTTATACTTCTGCTCTAACTATTAAAAAAAACATATTATATCAAGCCGGCTTGTTTGATAACAAACTATTATCCGCGCAGGATTATGACTTATGGCTCCGTCTGGGAATGATTAATAAAATTAAAATGGGTTTTATAGAAGATCCCTTATCAATACATGTAATCAGAGAGGGAAATATAAGTGCTAATGTTGAAAGAAGGCTTAAATGCATGTTAGAAATAAGCAGGAAGTATTATGTTGAACTAAAGAAAGTAAGTAAAGTTCCTAAAATAGAAAAAATAAGGTTTGAAGGAAGGATATACTCAACTGTAGGCCTGATGTTTCTAAGAAGAAAAAATATTACAAAAGGAATATATTATTTGTTTATTGGGTTACTTAAATGGCCTTTTAGGTATGACTGGGTTTGTAAATTTATAATAAAGTTAAAATGGATATAATATGGACATTCCTTTAATTTTTCTCCGGTTATGGTGACAACGACCTCAAGCCATTTTTTGTTATCATTCAGTAACTTGAAAAGTTTCAATTAAGTCACAATAAATTGATTACTGTGTCCGTAGTTCATACCCATTCAAGCTTTGGAGAATTTGAGATTGCAGTAAAGGTCGTGTTGTTGGCTTTAACGAAGGACCATCAGTCAAGAAAGTTGGATTAGTGGCGGTTTTATGATTGTGAACCCATCATTCATCAATTTGATTGAGGGTGATCAAACGGTACTGGAACACAGCCCTTTTGAAGTTGTTATTGGTTGAGGAGAGTTGGTGGCCTTTCAGTATGAAGGTTTTTACGAGTGTATGGGTGCCATGAGGGATATGAAGCATCCATGGTGATCTCGCATCTTTTTTTTGCCATATTTTATAGATGTTCAATAGGTTAAAATTCCGACATTTATTTGCAAAATTTGTTTACATCTTTAGGCTAGCGCCTGTTTTTTGGAGGCAGAATGATGATTTTGTTTCTATTGTAAACTATCATTATTTTTCAAACGAACCGACAGAAGGTGATGAGCTCGAAGTCTCGTTTCAAACAATAGAACAACAAATACGGACATTAAAAGATGAGTATAGCCTCCTGCCTTGCATTTCAGGACTTGACTCATTATTTATGCAGCAAGGGGGCGAGTTGAGGATGCCAGTTCTTATTCTGGCAATAGATGATGCTGACTTTAATATTTTACAACTTGTGCCAATTTTAGAAAAATATCAGGTTCCTATAACACTTTTTGTTCCAGTTGGTTTTTGTCTAGACGATGAATCTCTTGATGGCCTGAGGAGTCGCTGTCTCCATTTTGGAGCCTATAACCTGCTTAATAAAGCTGAAGGCCAAGAGCGATACAATTTTGAGAATTATTTTCATGAAGTAATGAGCCTGAATAATGGCCAGTTAAAGGCGTTGTTGGATAAATTGCTAATTGAAACTGATTCTGACCGAGACCCTCTTACAGAAAGAAAGTTATTAAATGTGAAAGATCTTGAGAAAATATCGAAACATGAATTGGTCACACTGGCCTCACACTCAATGAGCCATGTCCGTCTTGCTTTGCTGCCGGATAAATGGCTCAGGTGGGAAATTGAGCAATCTATTGATTACATTAAAGACTGGGGAGGGGATGGAGCAATATTTTCATATCCATATGGTAACAAAGGTTCATTTAATAGTGTTACCCAAAAGGTTTTAGAGGGAAAAGGTGTAAAGTATGCTTTTACATCTCTTGCAAACAACAGTGTTGCAAGCACCATCCCGCACGCAATAGGAAGGTCGTACTTGTTTAATTCTGCAGACAGGAAATATGTCCTTGGAACTGCAGGGGGGGCTTTTGAGTTATTTGATCGTATATTGGGAAGGACTTAAAAATATGCATCCTCAGAACACCAGTTTCAATATATAAGATTTTCAAACAGTGAATCATTGAAATGAATCTATCTCTATCAGAGATACAGCAGGAATTGAAACAAGTGCTGGTAAATATTTTCTAGGTTTCTGCTGGTACAATTTCCACCAAAACTACGTCTGATGATGTTGAAAAGTGGGACTAGATGAGCCATATCAATATGATATTAGCTTTGGAGTAGGAGTTCGGTATTAGATACGACGAAGAACAAGTGGTGAGCATGCTTAGTGCGGGAGAAATCATAGACGCGACCAAAGGGATGTTAGGTTTACAATGACCACTCACCCAGTCTTGAGAGAAGTCCAGATAAATGATTATGATAAAGTAAAGTCACTACTTCATCGAATAGGAATACCATCAGAGTCATTTGAAACATGGAAAGCTTACCGTAAAAGTCCAGCCCTTAAAAAAACTGGAAGGAACTTCCCTTTTGGATGGGTGCTTGAAGCCGGAAGTAATATCGTTGGTTATTGGGCTAATATTCCAATGATGTATAGTTATCAAGGTTCTGAGATTTTTATTGCTGCTGCCCGGGCCCTTGCTGTTGCTCCGGAATATAGGGGCCATGGTCTCAAACTTGCAAGAAAATATTTTAGGCAACAGGAAGTAGACGCTCTGCTTATGACGACGGCAAATGAGTCCTCAGCGGTTATTTTTAAATATTTTAAATCCAAACCGGTACCACAGGCCCAATATAATGAGGTACTATTTTTGGTTTTTAATTCATGGCGATTCTTGCGTGCTGTTTTTCTGAAATGTAGGTTTCCTGGTGCTATTGCGTTAGGTGTTGCTCTTCTTTTAGCGCCATTGTTTAAAGTTATTACCATTCTGAAGCAAATGAATGCATATTCTTGCCGCCAGGATTTGTTGCTTAAGAGGATATGTATTGATGATTTGGGGGAAGAATTTGATAAGCTTTGGGCTATAAAAAGAGAGCAAGAGGTTTTTTACACAGATCGTAGTGTAGCAATGCTGCAATGGCGTGTTAATATTGCACCATCCCATTACCATATGTATGGTGCCTATTTGAAAGACAAGTTTCTTGGATATATCTTATTGAAAATTGAGCATGTTGAGCATCTCAATCTCAAGCGGTGCTTAATAATTGACATTTTTGGTGATTTTAAAAATGATGAGAATCTTGTGGTATTAATTTCTTCGCTTGTTAGAGAAGTTAGAGATTTGAAAGTTGATACCTTAGAAATTATAGGACTCCCTCAAGCTATTCGAGAAACCGCCAAGAGGTTTCTGCCTTTTAAGCGTACTATTACAACTTGGCCATACTTCAAATTTATGACACAGGATTTGGTAAATGCATGTCAAAGCAGTGATTTTTGGTATGTGTCATTGATGGATGGTGACTCATCTTTGTAGCTCACTTGAGAATGAATGGTCTTTAATGGATGCTTTAAGAAGAAAGTGTAAATACAATCCTAAATGTTGTATCTTGTCGGAATTATTTAATTAATTATGTAAAGTAGAGTTTGTACTAAGTCAGATCAAGATATGTTTACTCGCCTTTATGGTGACTATAATCCACTCTACGTTGTTCCTGTTTCGGCTCGGCGGCTTATCTTTGGCAAACTAGTTGTCCATGGTGTCTATTTTTGTTCGCCTTTTATCGGTTCAGCTCCTAAAGGCCGGTTTCGTAATGAGGTTTTTATGATATTTTGTGACTATTATGTGTCTGGATCTAATAAAATATTCAAGATTGTGGTCGGCAAAGGGGTTAACAATTATTTTTATCCGTCAACTGTATTTCTATCTGAGCAGCCGCTGAACATGGTCGAGTATACGGAAGCGAAAACTGCTGTTAAGTAGGAAGAGACTATTGTGCTAAAACTAGAACACATTTTTGTTTGCAGCTATTTGATACTTCTGCCATTAATGAGATTACCAGTAATACCAAGTAATGGAATATTCGAAATATTTTTTCAGAAGCTGGAATATGCGGATATGGTTCTTTTCTTGTTTGCAATTATTTTTTCAAAAAACATCTTTCAATGGTTTAAATCCGTTAATAACAGAAAATACCAGATTATTCTTTTTGCACTTATAATTTCCTGGATTATTTCTTCTCTGTTTTCTTTTCATATAATTACAAGTATAGCGGATACTTTAGGGTTATGTATGTTAATAATCCTGTTTGTTTTATTGAAAAAATTAACATTTTCATATAATATGTTTATTTATGTTAATAAAGTAAATCTTTATGTAGCGTCTTTTGTCTCAGTTACCGGTATAATTGCTTTTACTTTATATACATTTTACCCACATCCATTTCTGACAAATTTTGTTCTGCCGACATTTCATCTTAGCGGGGCTTTATTTCCTCACAGAGCATTCTCTTTTTTGCTGTCCCCGGAAATGATGATTAGCTACCTTAATGTGGCTCTTGTTAGCGGCTTTATAGTATTTACTCATAACAGGGATAAGAAAATATTATTGTGTCTAGCGCTTATTACCGTATCAGCCTTTTTTGGGCACTCACATGGATTGACAGGTTTCTTTGTAACCTTATCTGTTATTGTCTTTTCTTTCAGGCTTAACAGTTTATGTGGTAAAATATTAGCCAATGTGCTTTATTTGTCAACAGTAGTCCTTTTGGGGCTTGCAATTATTTTCACTATTTATCATCGAAATTCTTTTGAGGAACCTAGTAATGCTGTTACGGAGAAAGTTGGGATTAGACATGAACTTAATTATTATGGGATGAGAGCTGCCGTGCAAATTGCTGCTGACTATCCTTTATTTGGAATTGGACCGGGGAATTATTCGTACGAGGCTAAAAATTATATTATTAATATCCAACCATACTATGAGCGTGATGTTATTCCTATTAATAGGCTGTCAAAAGAAGTTGGCCAAGTAGATCCTCATTGCTTTTACCTGGGGCAGATTTCTGAAACAGGATTAATAGGGTTTTGCTTTATAGTTTTGTTCTTTTGTTATATTCTTTTTGAAAATCGCAAAATAATTAATAATGATAGGTCAAATATCAAAGTGGTGAAAATTCATTTGATTCTTGAAGCGGGGATAATTGGATTGTTAGTAACAGGTCTGTTTGTGGACATTTTTTCAATGAGGCATTTATGGGTTTTGCTGGCAATTACTTGTGCGGCCGTAAACCTGAATCAAGATGTAAAGCTGAATATGATAAATCAAAAACCAATAATGTGACATTGACGGTTATACTAAATTTAGCAAAAAGCTATATTTCAACCACCTATGTCGTAATGGTATTTTCCGTCAATTAATTTGTATTTTCAATTTAACATGATTATAAAGTTAAATCTATAATAGGTAGCTATGACTAAAAAATGCAAAATCTCCGTTGTTATACCTGTCTTCAATGAAGCCGAATCCTTAAGGCCTCTTGTGGGCCGTTTAATGCCGGTTCTTAGTCCTCTTGGCTCACATGAAGTCATTTTTGTTGATGATGGGAGTGGCGATGATACTTCTGCTGTCCTCGAAGCCCTTCATAATGAATATCCTGATATTTTAAAAGCTATTCATTTACGGGTCAGATGCGGCAAATCTATTGCTCTGCAATGTGGTTTTAATGATGCAGTTGGTCAACTGGTTGTAATGATGGACGGAGATTTGCAAGACCATCCTGAAGAAATTCCAAAATTAATTGAGTACCTGGAAGAGAATAACCTTGATACGGTTACAGGTTGGAAAGTTAGTAGGCAAGACCCGATTGTTAAAACCTTACCATCAAGATATTTTAACTTTATGCTGCGGTGGCTTTCAGGGTTGGATATCCATGATTTTAATTGTGGACTAAAGGTGTTTCGGGCGGAATGTGTGAAAAGGCTCAGAATTTATGGACAACTCCACCGTTTTATGTTGGTTCTTATTAAACAACATGGGTTTAAGGTTGGAGAAGTAAAGGTGGAACATTCGCCGCGAAAGTATGGAAATTCTAAGTATGGAAAACGTCGTATATATGAGGGGTTGATGGATTTCATGACCGTGATTTTTATTTCAAGATATTTACAGTCACCTCTTTATTTTTTTGGATTTTACGGCCTGGTTTGTTTCTCTTTTTCCGTTTTAGTCGGTAGTTATTTTATAGCGCTTCACATTTTATCATGGCATACGGACTTTCCTCATGGGAGTTTGAACGAACACCCTTTATGGCTGGTGTGCCCATTTTTGTTTCTGGCAGGAATGATTTTTGTGTCTTTAGGATTGGTTTGTGATATGGTTAATTACCTGACCAACACCAGACTATATCAATATGATATCCAAAAAAAGGTGGGATTTGAAAAGAATAATAAAGAACAAGGATATAAAAGCTAGATTCAAAGTCAATTCTATACACTACCATTTATTAAAATAAACCAATTACCCGAAAGCCTATATCATGAAGATATTCGTTACAAATTCCCATTTACATACCATGTGGACAGTCCGCTAAAATTAAAAGATAAAAAGAAAATACTCCGTATCTATGAACTTTTTCTTTAATGGTAGAATTCCCAATCTTGTTTAAATACAGGGATTTTATCACTAAATTACCTTTGAGGTTTTTTTTATACATACTTAAGAAAAATATGGAAAAGCTATAAATACTTAAAACGATATAACATTAAACTACCTTATAAAGAATATTTGAATATAGGTGTACACTATCTAGTTTCTAAGGGCGGATAATTTTTTTATATGAAAGACCTTTTTACACAGATATCTTTTGTTTCTTCTGCCATTGAAAGAATATTATGGCAGATTGACCACGACCCCCTATCTCCAACATTTGGTTGCGCTCATCTTGACTATTGGAAAGATAAAACATCGGATGTGGCTGATATGCGGCGACAGGAAGTTATGTTGCCCCTTGCTCTTTTATATCATTTTGATTATCCGGGTTCTACATGGAAAGGAAATGAAAAGCTAAAGCACGCTGTAAACGCTTTACTTGTATTTTGGTTAGAAAATCAGTATTCGGACGGATCAATGGATGAATGGTATAAGGGGGAAAGAGCTTATGCTGCCGCCGCATTTTCTTCTCATGCGGTGGCAAGGACACTTGAAATTGCGGAAGACGACCTTCCTCGAGACCTTTTTACTGTTACAAAAGATAAATTGGAAAAAACAGCTTATTGGCTGACACGCCACAACGACCTTTTTAAAACAAATCATCAGGCGGTCGGCATTGCGGCCCTCGCGTGGTCTGGAAAAATACTGCAGGATGGCACCCTCACGGAAAACGCTTATAAGAAACTGGAATCTATTATAGACGCGCAAACTAATGAAGGCTGGTTCCCTGAAGTCGGCCACATGGATGTCGGCTATACATTTTTAACCGTAGAATTTGTAACTATGGTTATGGAGTTGTGGAATAATTGGGAAAGCATAGCCGTGTTTCAACGTGCTTTTGACTTTGCTTGTGAATGGATACATCCGGATCTTACAATTGGTGATGAGTATGGTGTTTGCCACAATCCATACCTGTCCAGAATTGCCGTTATCTTAATGTCAAAGTATTCCGGTCGCGCATCTTACATACAGCAAAGACTGGAAAGAGAATCTTTAGGTTTTAAAGGCTACAAATCGGTTCTTGCAGATGATTTAAGGTTGTTCCGTTGGTCCTACCAGCCTCTTTTGGCCTACGATTATGCGAGAAAGGCAACTGATATCAAACCGGCCAAAGCGGAAACAATTCCTTTAGTTAATTCAAAATCTGAGATATGTATTTATGAAGAAGCTGCCCTGGTTAGATTCTCAAGAAATGGTTGTACGGGTATAATAGCTGCCGCATCCGGTGGGTTAATAAGATTATTTGGCGCCGGCTCTGTGCAGAGCCTTTCTGATTTTGGTTATGCTATAAATTGCAAAAGTGGTTGCGCGACAAACTATACATATAACAGGAAACTGGAAATTGAAAATATTAATGGATCGATTACTATAACATGCCCTATTTTGAAGGTCAAGAAGTTCATGCCGTCTTTCTGGAGTAGAGTAGCTTTGCATTTGGCCTGTACTACTTCATTTGGTTCGAGATTAACAAGAATATGTATTGATTTTATTCGTAAGAAGAAGGGGACTGCTATAAATCAATCATCTTCTAACCTAAGTGCTGCAAAATCACCATGGAGTCTTCGAAGGGAAATTAAATTCCAACAAGATCGATTGATTGTTGTGGACAATATTGAGCTGGGCAAAATGATTGACAACAAAGAACTGTTCTTTTTGGAATCTGTTAATGATGGTTGGATGATACGGCAGCCGGTTTCCGCAAGACTCTCAAATATTCCTGAAAAATTAGCCTATATGCAAATTACTAAAACCTATTATCCTGGTGAAAGTTGGAAACTTGGCAAAACATCAGCATCCTGGTAATTATACAATTTAATAATGTGTGGTATCGCAGGTATTATTAGTAATGATCAATCTGATCTTGATCTCCTGGAGGTCATGACGGATTCTTTAAGCCATAGAGGACCGGACAATCGTGGTTTTTTCCGTGATGGAACGGTGGGTATTGGCCATAGACGACTCTCGATTATCGATCTTTCGGAAGCTGCCAACCAGCCTATGCAGAATGAGGATGGTAGTATACAATTAATCTGCAATGGTGAAATATATAACTTTAAAGAAAAAACTGTAGAGTTGGAAGCCAAAGGCCATACGTTCAGGTCTAAAAGTGATAATGAAGTTTTAATACACCTTTATGAAGAATATGGAGATGATCTTCTTAATGGTGTAAATGGTATGTTTGCTTTCGCGCTGTGGGACGGACGAAAAAAAAGAATGTTGACTGCCGTAGACAGGTTTGGCAAGAAACCTTTGTATTACGTGTTTCACAATGGAAGCTTGATATTTGCCTCAGAGATGAAGGCGTTGCTTTTCTTCAAATGGGTAAAAAAAGAAATTGATCACAACGCAATCGACCGCTATTTGTCTTTACGTCATATTCCCGCGCCAATGACTGTTTTTAAAATGGTAAGAAAGCTTGAACAGTCAATGATGATGGTATGGCAGAATGGAAATCTTAAATTCAAACACTATTGGAGACCTGAACAGAATGATTATGTATATTCGAATGGGGAATATGTAGATGCCTATGAAGAAATATTTCTTGATGCTGTGAAATTGAGATTGCAAAGCGACGTTCCACTGGGTATCTACTTGAGTGGTGGAATTGATTCCAGCGCTATTGCAGGTTGCATGAGGTCTCAAGATGCCGGCAAGAAAATATCTTATACAGTAAGCTTTGATTACAAGTATGATGAACACCCCCGTGCGGTGAGAATAGCAAGGTATAATAACTATGATTATAATCCTGTTACTGTGGAACGAGATGATTTTGATCTGTTACCTTCTATTACATACCATCTAGACGAACCATTTGGCGACCTGCTATGCCTTCCTGCGTTCATTTTGGCAAAAAAAGCAAAGGAAAAACTAACGGTGGTATTAACGGGCGATGGCGCTGATGAGATCCTTAATGGATATTTTCACCAAAAATTAATGATGATCCGAAACAAATATAATTCTATCCTGGATATACCGGGGATTGGAATTGTATTGTCCCGGTTTTTAAATGCTATACCATCATCTTTATTGAATAGGTTTTTTGATTATCCCGATAGTCTCGGGCCCAGGGAAAAGTTAAAGCTTATGCAGGCCCTGGAAAGCAGCGGTGAATTTGGGGCTTTCTATGATGGAATTACATCCTGTTTTACGGAACAAGACAAAGCTAGGTTGTACTCGTTATCATTTAAGTCAAATATGTCCCGGGAACCATTGGCGGAAGAGTATCAAAAACAATTTGAAGCCTGTAATAAATTTACATTTAATTCGCGCCTTAGCCTGATAGATTTGAAGTACTGGATACCCTTTAGTGTCCTTTTCAGGCTCGATAAAATGAACATGGCCCATGCAGTCGAAACGCGAAGTCCTTTCCTTGATTATCGTGTAGTCCAATTTGCCCTAAACTTACCTGACGAAGCAAAAATAAACCGAAAACGTAATAAAGAAGTCCTGCGTTGCTTGATCGAACGCCAATACCCACCTCAGTTGAGAGAAAAAGGGAAACAAGCATTTTATATGCCTTTGACATCTTACTATAAGGACAAGTATTGGCTATGGATTACTACTTTGTTAACGCGAGAATCAGTTAGCCAACGAGGTCTCTTTAATTGGTCTTATATTGAAAGTTTAATTATGATGTTTAAGAACGGTAGTATGCTGGCAAGCCGGCAACTTACATCCCTGGCTATGTTAGAGCTGTGGTTTAGGGTATTCATAGACGGTGATTATTATAAGAGGGAAACTGCCGTATGATTGATGCCCTTTTGATTTACCCTAAATTGGGAAGCATGGACGGTATGGTTGTTGATTTACCATTGAGTATTATACATGCCGCTTCGGATTCCGTTAAACTTGGTTATAGCATAAATACTGTAGATTTGAGATGTGAGAAGGGAGATTGGAAGGAAGTGTTAAAAGGTTGTTTGGGGCAAGGAGCGCTTCTAGCAGGTCTTTCAGTTATGACCGGTACTCCTTTACGTTATGCTCGTGAAATATCCAATTTTATTAAATCTAATTATCCAGATACTAAGATAGTATGGGGAGGCCCTCATGTAACCATCTTGCCTGAGACAATCCGGGAACCTTTTATTGATTTTCTTATTCGAGGCTTTGGTTCCAGGCCATTATCGGAATTAATCAACATTCTGAAATCAAGAAACGGCAACTATTCTGAAGTAAAGGGTCTATCTTATAAACAAAATGGTAAAGCAGTCCACAACGCGCGTTCTCCGGAACATGAGATGTTGTATTATAAGGACATCCCTTATAATTTGATTGATGTAAATTCATCAATGTATAGACGGTCGTATATGGGGGAAAGGCTATTTCCTATATTTACCAGTATAGGTTGCCCTTATAGATGTTCATTTTGTGTGTCTCCTACAGTCTATAAAGCCATTAGCGGCCCTAAATGGAAGTCTTTTCAGGATGAGAGTGTATTAGAACACATAGAGTATGTTGCCGAACATTTCAATGCGACACATATCTGCTTCATGGATGATACAAGCTTTCCGGATTTAAAGCGTATGCGAGTAATTTTTGAAAAAATCCTGGAACGAGGAATAAAAGTTACATTAGAGTTTCGGGGTGCGAGAGTGAATGAAATAGATCGTATGGATGATGATTTTCTTGATCTTTTGGTAAAAGCAGGGGGCAGGGTCATGATGGTTGGTGTGGAATCTGCAAGTAATAGAGTCCTCAAGTCGTTGCAGAAAGGTATTACAAAAGAACAGATATTAAGAGTGAACCAAAAACTTGCTCATCATAGGGGCTTAATTCCACATTATAATTTTATTTACGGTACTCCGGGCGAAACCTATGAAGATTTATTAGAAACCAAGGACGTGGTACTACAGCTTCTTAGTGACAACCCAAAAGCATATTTTGGTTTTGGCAGTGATTGGAAACCCATTCCGGGGTCCAAGATGCTGGAGGTTGCAGAAACACAGTACGATTTTGTCGCTCCCAAAACATTAGATGACTGGATACAAATGGATTCGTCCGACGCTAAAACGAAAATAGTGCATTCATGGTACACGCGCAGACATAATAATCTAATAAAACTGATGCAAATTGCATCGTTTGTAGTAGATGATAAAGTAGTTAGAGAGTCTTCCTCAAATAAGACAATGGTTTTTAGAGTACTTCGTCTACTTTCCAGGATTTACAAACCGATTGCTTTGTTTCGGCTTAGGTTTAATTTCCATTATTTATTAATTGAGTATGAACTGTGGAGATTTATGGTCCGCATTATGCCATATTTGAAAATGTCATAATAATAGGCTTATGATTAAAACCGGATTAAGCGAAAATTTCAGGATTTGGTATAATGTATACCGTAGAATACGTTTTTTCAAAAAGATGTACCCATTATCTACTATAGCCAAGGACATGTTTTTATTTCCCATAGATTATGCTTACGAACATCGGTCTATAAACAATGTAAGGAATGTAACTATTGCGATAACACACAAATGTAATATTCGTTGCGCAATGTGTTATTTCCATGATGAACTTAAAAATACTTATGAGTTACCGGTGGATCTTTATAAACGAACCATAGATACAGTAAAAAGCAGTAACCCATGTATTATTCTGTCAGGGGGTGAACCGTTTACACATCCCAATTTACTGGAGATGGTAATTTATGCCAAAAATATGCACCTGCCGGTCCAAATCTTTACAAATGGAACAATGGTACAGCCGGCAATTGCGGATAGTTTAGTTGAACACGGTCTTGATTATATTGATTTTACCCTTTTAGGTAATGAGAAATCACATTCACTGGTTGCAAGGTCTCCAAAGGCTTATCAGAGGTTTATTGAAAACCTGGAATATTATGCCAGCCATCGAGGTAACACAAAAATCATATTAAATTTTACTGTTACACCTGAAAATATAAAAGATATTAACCATTCAATAGAACTGGTTAAACTTTATAAACTCGATGGCCTCAGGATACAGCACTATAATTTTCTTTTACCGGAAGAATTCAAAGCGCAGGAGTGTGTTATGTCAGAGTTATTCGGGACGGAATCGAGTACCCATGAAATTGAAAGCATGGAAGACGTTTCAGGCATAACAGGACAGCTTGTTGACTTTCAGGACCGTCTTAATAAGGAATTCCATGATGTTCCCGTGCAGTGGGCCCCAACTCTAACTGCTTCTGAAATGGAGGATTGGTATTCAATAAGAAGTTTCAGGACCCGGCGTAAGTGCTTCTACCCTTGGAGGGGATTGTTGGTCGATGCAAATGGAAAGATTTATCCCTGCTCAAAAATTTATTTAGAACTTGGTGATATGGGAGGTCAAGACATCTTTGAAGCATGGAATAGTCAGACGATGAAAAAATTCAGGTCACAACTAAAAAAAGGTCTGTTTCCTGCCTGTTCGAGGTGTTGTAAGTTGTGAACTCAAATCCGGTACATCCTCTTAAATATTCTGTTCATATGCGACTTCGTGAGTTTCACTTGAAGCGGCTTATTTCTGATTTCCCCAAGGGGCGTTTGTTGGATGTTGGTTGTGGTCTTGGTTATCTTATCGAAACCTTGGGGCAAAATTATAATTGTGTGGGTATGGAGTATGATATCCATGCTTTAAAAACAAATAGAGATAGAGGCTTAGTTCACATAGTACAGGGGGACGCGACAAAGCTTCCTTTTGAAGATGGAGTTTTTGATGTGGTTATTTGCTCCGAGGTACTGGAACATCTTCCAGATGGGGTGGATGAAAAAGCCTTAAATGAGATTGTACGTATTCTAAAACCCGGAGGCAGGTTATTAATTACGGTACCTTCGTTAGAGGGTATAAGGGCTAAAAGCACCCTTCGCAACATAGGTCACGATGATCCCACTGGCGGAGAATACCATTACCGTATTGGTTATGCATGGAAGGACATTAAAGAAATAATCGATCGTGTATCTTTCTTTAAACTTCTAAAACGCCGTTATTCCATGTTTCTTTTTTCTGAGATATTTATGGACCTTCTTAAGTTGGTGTATTTAAAGAAAAACGCGATGAAGGAACATTCTGATATAATGGAAGTGAAGGATTCATTTATCTTTCGTATGTATAGATTAATTTTTCCATTTTTACATTTCCTTTTTGTCTGTGAAGATGTTTTGTTGGCATCTATCTTTAAAGGACATATTCTTATTCTTGAGCTGGAGCGGAAAATTGACCGTGAAGGTGTTTCTTAAGGTATTATATTATGAGTCCCTTTCTAAACATAATTATTAAGAATTACTCATTTCGTCAGGCTATTAGGGCCGAAGTTGAAGAGGACGTTGGTTTTCTTGTGCGTAACCTTCCCGGTGTTGTCGGTTTTGTAACAAGGTATCTTGCCTACAAAATATTTTTTGGATGTATAGGATCTATTCCTTATATATATCCTGGAGTTCGGTTTGTATTTATGGGCCATATACGATTGGGGAAAAATGTAGTAGTAAACTCCAATACATACATATATGGTAAGGGTGGAGTGGACATTGGGGACAATGTATTGATATCACCAAATTGCTCTATAGTTGCAGGTGACCATAACGTAGAATTAGGGCGTCCAATTATAGAGCAGGCTTCCAAGACACAAAAAATTGTGATTGAAAATGATTGTTGGATAGGGGCCAATTCTGTGGTAGTTGGTGGTGTTACCATCAAGGAAGGTTCAATTATTGGGGCAGGTGCTGTGGTAACTCATGATACTGAACCTTATTCTATTAACATAGGTGTTCCGGCCCGTAAAGTAAAAAAACGGGAATAGTATAGCAAACTATAATGATCGAATTTATAAGAAACGCTATAGATAATTTCCTTAGAATTCCTGAGCTTAAGGGGCTGGAGAACGAAGATTTCGATAATGCGGAAGTAACTGCAATCCAACGAAAGATATTTAATAAAAAAGAAATTTTGCAAATTCTTTATCGTGAATATTGTAGGCCTTTTGTGGCGTCCGCCGAACGTGCGCAAAAAAGTGTCAAGATGATTGAGATTGGATCGGGTTCAAGTCCTCTCAAAGATAAGATTCCGAATTTGATTTGCACAGATTTGGTTAACTGTGAATGGCTAGACCTTTCATGTTCAGCTTACACTCTTCCATTTAAAGATTGCACTATAGACAGAATTTTTCTAATGTTTGTCTGTCACCATTTGGGAAGAATTAAAGATTTCCTAGACGAGGCATATAGATGTCTTAAACCGGGTGGTGAAATGGTAATAATCGATCCCGCAATTACCATTTTTTCTAAGTTCTATTATAAATATATGCACGTGGACAGTATGGAGCTTCAGTCGAATGAGTGGGGTTTTAATGGTGGTGGGCGTTTAAGTGATAGTAATATAGCATTGATGTGGATTGTCTTTTTTAGAGATAGAGAGCGTTTTATGAAACGGTATCCTGATCTTATTATCGAACAAGTAGAATACAGTACATGTTTGACATTTTTATTATCAGGTGGTTTACGTATTAAACAATTGCTTCCTACATTTGTTCTTAAAATATTGTTCAATGTGGAAAATTGGATTATACGGCATATTACCAGTCAAATCTCGGTAACAATGGCCTTAACTATAAAAAAATTGTAGTTTGTTTTTGTTAAATTATTGGAATATACATGCAACAATGGTTTATGCATAGATTACTAAGTATAGATTGTTTGCCATTAACGGAAAGGAAAGTTTAAACCAAGAATCTTAGGAATGATTGCGGATTTTGAAAAATGTTTACAATATTTTGCGTGTCCTTATTGTAAGGGTGATCTTGAATTTATTAGGGGTAATGAAGGAACTTATATTTGCCGTAAATGCGATAAGAAATATCCTATTATTGATAGTATTCCTCGTTTTATAGAAGTCGACAAAGAAATATTGAATAAAGCAAAAGATCATTGGGAAAATAGCCCGAATTTCCAGTATGAGGCTAAGTCCCAACTATATTCAAAGGAATATTATGAAGAGCAGGACAAGTGGCGTGAGATGGATGTTGATCCGTTTTCCTTACATGAGTACCAGTTTAATCAAATTCAGAACAAAATTATTTTGGATATTGGTTGTGGTTCAGGATGGGTGATTAAAAGCGCGGCTAAGAATGGGGCATTTCCAATAGGTGTGGATTTTAGCGAAAAAGCAGTATTAAGCACAAGTGGTGCACTTAAGGCGTATAATCTGGAAGGACTTGTTCTTCAAGCTGATGCCGAATATTTACCAATAAAATCGAAAGTTATCGAAAGAGTATATTCCATAGGTGTTCTGCACCATATCCCTGATACGGTTCTCGGGATATCGGAAGCGTATAGAGTGCTTAAAGATAATGGGACAGGTTTTATTAGTCTCTATGGAAAATTATTCTTTTTTAATCCTATATTATTTCCGATTGCGACTTTTTTCTTACGTCTATTATTAAAAGCACCTGCCATAAGAGACGGCATACAACACACAAAAAATTATGACGAGTTTTACCGGTACATGGATGGCCATTCCAATCCTATTGGCAGATGGTATACGAACGAAGAGTTGAGTTGTTTATTCAGTGAATTCAGGATAATCTCACAAAGTAAGAGCCACTTCCCATTAAGATACTTGAAAATAGGCAGCTTCAATATTAAGAATGTGATGCCTCGTATTATCCATAAAATTTTAGAAAGACACTTTGGTATGATGCGTAACTATCAGCTCTTAAAGTCTGATAATAGAAAATCTTCATTAAGTAATTTTCAAGAAAAGAAAACATGATTATCTTTCATATTGTAAACAAAACAAGAAGACCGTTGTGTTATTCGGTGGACTAATTTTGTTCTGCCTGTTTGGTGGGCCAATTTATATAATTTAAGACTTACCTGAAGCGTGCTGCAACTGTAGCTTTTTTTGTATCATTCATGAGTTATGGTTCATCTCCTCCTACTTTTGCACTGTTTATCCTATGTGTTTGGATCCAGATGTTAGATAGAGAAAACTTCATTAAGAAGATAATCCTGTATCTAATGCCGAGATTCGAATATACCTTCTGATAAGCCTATGTGTAATAAGATGAAAGACTTTGATGTTAGTGTAATTATACCAGTAAACAGTGGAAGTAATTACATGCCGTTATTATTACAGAGTCTTGAAGATCAGACGGTGCTTCCACATGAAATTGTTATTGTAGATTCTGGTTCGGATAATGATGTGACTTCAATTATTAGGAATATGAATGGCAGAATTCCTATTGTTTATAAAAAAAGAGATTCTGCTTATCCAGGTGAGGCAAGAAATATAGGAGTAGAGATGGTAAAAAGCAAATGGATTGCTTTTCTGGACTCATCAACAGTACCTGAGCATAACTGGCTGGAAAGATGTGTAGAGATAGCAATTGAGAAGAAAGTAGATTTTGTTGGCGGTCTTACCATTTTTGAAGCTGATACTCACTTCAAAAAGCTGTTAAGGGCGACATCATACGGTTGCAGACCTTGTGGTACATTGCCTGGATCAATAATTAAAAGAGAAGTTTTTGAAAAATCAGGAGGTTTTATACCAGGTATTCGCTCTTCAGAGGACATTGAATGGGTTGAGCGGGTAAAGTCTATTGGGTTTAAAACGGATACTGTAAAAGAACCGGTTACAAAATATTATGGTTTGCAAGGTGATTTATGGTCAGCAATAAAGAAATATTATAAGTTTGCCATGGCAACGGCTCAAACTGAAGTTTTAAAAGGTCAAAAAAAACTATATATGTCAGTTTTGTTAATACTACTCACTATACTGACTTATAAGTGGAATCTCTTTGTTGCTGGATGGGACAAAAATAGTATTTTGTTTATTCCACACATAACAAAGATATATCTGGTTTCTTTGGTTGTGTTGTATGTTGTATTTAAAGGATTTTTACGACCTTGGAATCGTAGAGCAAAGCTTGGATTTTTTGAGAAAGCATATCTTTTAGTTATAGCTGTCTTAACTACAGGACTAGTCTATAAGTGGAACTTGATTTTTGCACATTTTAATGTAGAAAATGTTTTCTATATACCGCATATAACTAAGATATACGTTACTTCACTGTTTCTGTTGTCTATCGTTTTCAGGGGTATAATTCGTCCTTTAAGACGAAATGTTGAGTGGTCATTTATATTTCCGTTTAAATGGATTTTAATTGGCTTGATGGGGGGTACATTGGATATAGTAAAAGCTCCTGGCTATATATGGGGTGGAATGCTGGGGATTATGGGTAAAACAATTAATAAAACAACATAAGGCAAGAATTGTTTGTAGTTAATTAAGAATCGTTTCTTCTGTAGCGGTTTTTGATGGAGAAAACTATTTCATAGAGACTTATTCCTGCTATAGCAATTACACCAAGGAAAATTGGATGTCTAAAACGGATTTGTCCTACAAATAAAAGATGCATGGTGGCTCCCATTATGACTAGGGCAAGCAGTGGTAAGATATTTATCTGAAAGTTGTATTTCTTTTTTCTGAAAAAATGAATAGAGAAAAAGATAATACTTATTATATAGGGGAATCCCATCATCAAGTAGGTTTTTATAGAAGAGTTTCTCCATACCGGCCTCCACATGTTTATAAATTTTTGTGATGTGTGTGTTAAGAAATCTAAAGGTGATGTAGAAATATATTTTACCATGGCATAAATACATATTAATTCTTTTTTGGTATGGCTGAAGTCT
>Ga0187833_10002712_pt1 | contig 18714 bp, 26 predicted proteins | sample ETNtaG_37_FD_167968 | JGI IMG/M metagenome (GOLD analysis project Ga0187833, IMG submission 167968) | Marine microbial and viral communities from oxygen minimum zone, Eastern Pacific Ocean - ETNP2014_SV_400_PacBio MetaG (Illumina Assembly) | ecosystem: Environmental > Aquatic > Marine > Hypoxic...
CAAAGAGTAATTGGTGATTTTGGTTCACTTATTGCTTTTTCTCAAAGCGTAGATAACTATAGAATTAACAGTTATTTAGCGTTTATCACTCTGCTAAAGCAGAGTACGGAATTCTCCTTTAAATAGGGATATTCGTTAGTTGAGAGTATGGCAGTCGTACCTCGACCAGGAAGGGTCATAGTTATAGAAGATGAACCAAGAATTAGAGAACTTGTCTCTGCCGTGGTGGGTATTGTTAATATGGATTCTTCTGCTTACGAAAATGGCCAGGATGCGGTAGATGGGATATCTGAACATTTTCAGGAATTAGATGGAGTTGCTCCTGATATTGCGGTGATTCTATCAGATATTCAGATGCCAGTACTGGATGGACCTTCCGCCGTTGAAGAAATTATTGGTCTTTATGGGCAGCACTATAATGGTAGCTATCTTCCCGAGATAAAATTTATGAGTGGGCAATATACTCCTGAGCAAGGTAAACAGGTATCTACTTTAACTGATCATCCTATCCTAGAGAAGCCTGTTAATGTATCTGATATCAAGAAAAATTTAACTGAAGCTCAGGAAGCATTCTACCAAAGAGTTAATTCTGACTAATCATAATCGCGCCACGTATGTTTGCACTTGACACATTTTAGAAATTTAGTTTCTGGTTCGTCTGCTGCTCTCGTTTGGACGGTCCAGAAGTACGCTTTTTCATGACTGCAGTCGTCGCATTTTGCATCGATGACGGGTAGTGAGTCTAGGGTGTGGTCTTTCTCAATGACTTCGATCTTTTTCTTGACACCGGTGACTTCTTCCTTTACGGTTAGAGAATCGTTATCTTTTGCGGAGTAGCCGCACGAACATTTTGCTATTGTTTTCTTTCCTTCTTTCTTGGGCAGCATTATGGAGCCGCATTTTGGACAAAACATGGGGTATCACCTTATTAGTAGTTGTATGAGTTCGACAAACCAGATTTTGATGTAGCCGAGCAACGGTATTCGGATAAAGGCGTTGCCGAGCACCTGGTCTTCAGCGATGTTGTCTTCCTTTATCGGATGTTCGCTGATGACGCGCGCGTTGTGGTCGCCTTTGGTTGTGAAGTAATAGCCGTCCCGTATATCAATGACCCGATGAATGATGGGGTCTGGTCTGCCTGATTGGAAGACAATTACGTCGCCTATATTAATGTTTCGTGGCTTCTTACCTCGAAGAATCATGATGTCTCCTTTGTTGAATCCGTTGCTGAATGGGAAGTCTTTGAAGTCTTGTTCATTGATGACGGTATTTTGTTCGTACCATTCGCCACAGGTCTCCCAGAAGTCTGCGTTTTCTTTTTCTTCGAAAGAGACACCACAGTATTTGTAGTTTGATGTTGAATCTAATGTCACTTTGTGTTCCATGGAACCGGAAACTACGGCTACGATGGGAAAGGCTGTTTGTAAGAGAAATCCTAGCGTGGGATAGACAATGAATTTTATTAATACGAAGGCGAGAACGATGTTGACGAGCCAGGATGCTGCGCTATCCTCTTCCCAGATGAACTTCCATGTTTTTCGAAGGTAATGCTTTATTTCGTCTTTTCGCATGGCTTGCTTTACTTTAGGTCACATAAAAAGGTATCGTTTATAGCAAAGGCAGCTAATTTTCGAAGATTACTCCTGCCTTTGCTTATTAGGAACGCAGACAAATCTCTGATTATTTTCTGCCGTGACTATAGATACGTTTAAAAGTATATGGGTGAGTTTAGCTGTATGGGAAACATACCAGACAGAAACCCGCAGTATTTTGAAGGAGTTTTACAGCTTCGCAATCCTACTGAGGAAGTTTTTCAAATGATCAAATCGCAGATGAAAAAGGACGGGAAGGTGTGGGTTGCTAAAGAGGTTCCTTTGAAGACTGGAGTAGATTTGTATCTCTCGTCTAACAAATTCTTGAAGATGATTGGGAAGAAATTGAAGAAAACGTTTCCTAAAGGTGAATTGAAGCTTTCTAAGAGTATTTTTACTCGTGATCATCAGACGAGTAAAGAAGTTTACAGGGGAACGGTTTGTTTTCGGTTGTAGAATTACTGCATAATTCCTTTTCCATTCAGAACAACTGCTTTCTTATGAGGTTCATAATATTGCTTTCTTTTCTTAGCAATGTTTTCTTTATTAGCTTCACGATATTCTTTATTGTGTATTACTCACATTTGAGTAGCGTAACATTTTTAAGTGGGTTGGCGTTTGTAGTGGTATGCAGATGACGTTGCTTGAGTATATTGCTGAACGAGCTGGATTGTATGGTAGTTTGGAGACTTCTACAAGTGAAATTGCAAAGTATTTGGAAACGAGTCAGCAGACTATTAGTCGGAAATTGATCGAATTTGAGGGGCAGGGCATTATTGCTCGGCAGATTACGGGTAAGGGAGTTACTCTTAGTGTAGATGCTGCTGGACGGAAACTGTTGGAGGACAAATTTCAACTTCTGAGTTCTGTTTTCAAGTCGGGTTCGGTTGTGAATGGGACGTTGGTTACTGGGCTTGGTGAAGGTGCATACTATGTTGATCAGGCTGGATATCAAAAGCAGTTTCTTTCGAAATTGGGATTTAAAGCATTTCCCGGTACGCTTAACTTAACGATTTCTGAAAGTGAATTTGGAAAGATTGCGGGGAAAGAAAAGATTGTGATTGCTGGTTTTAAGAATAAGGAGCGGAGCTTTGGTGGGTTGACGTGTTATCGCGCTGTATTGAATAAACAGGAGGTTGCGATTGCGGTTCCGGATCGAACGGCGCATAGTGGCGATACGCTTGAGGTGATTTCTGCTGTTAATTTACGTCAGAAATTTTCGTTGAACGATGGAGATCGGATTGAGGTGAAGCCGTTATGAAGATTGGGATCGCGGATACGATGTTCTCTACCGTTGATATGTTTAGCTTTGCGGAGATGGCTGTTAATGACAGTAAGGAGTCTCTTACTATTGAACGATATACGGTTCCCGGGTTTAAGGATTTGCCGGTGGCTGCTAAGAAACTGATTGAGGAATTTGATTGTGCTATTGTTGTTGCGTTAGGGATGGCTGGAAAGGAGGAGATTGATCGTATTTGTGCTACTGAAGCTTCGACTGGTTTAATTCAGGCTGAACTTCTTACTAATACACATATCTTGAAGGTGTTCGTGCATATGGATGAGGCTACTTCGGATGAGGATTTGGTTGCTTTAACTAAAGATAGAGTTTATAAGCACACACAGAATGCTATTGCTCTGATGAAAGGTAAAACTGAACTGAGTAAGGATTCTGGCAAAGGTATACGTCAGGGTCGTAAGCATGTGGGTGGGATTTCCCAATGAAAGGACGCAAATTGGGGAAACTTTTTGTTTCTCTTTTTCATACCACTCCTGCAGAGCGTACTCAATACTCGATTGCCGATATTCGTTCAAGAAGAGGGTTTCCTATTGTGGGAGTTATAGGGAGCAGTAGAATATTAGGTGATTCTAACGTTGAACATGCAGCTGCTCGCGCTGGTTATCTTGCACGAGGTATGCTTGAAGATTCTGGTGCTATCATGATGGGTGGTTCGGAAGGGGTAGGTAATATCGCTTATGAGGGGCTTCCGTTTTATGATGTAGATGAGCTTCCGGGAGAGACTACCTCTCTTGGGGAGAACTGGAATCCCTATGGTGGCGTCTGGCTAAGATGTTTTGATGAAAAACTTCTTAGCGATAGAACGTTTATTCTTTTGCCGGATGATTCCTATGTAAGATTGCAGGTGGATAGAGCTCTCGAAGAAGGCAAACCTGATTATGTTTCTCCACTCTTTCATTTAGAGAGTGATCAGGTCATCCCCGGTGACTATCCCTTGCATCCAAGCTACGAATTTGCGGGGGCTGACTATGGAAAGCGACCTGCTGCAATGGCTGAGCTCGGTGATGCGTTTGTGATGATTGCGGGGAGTGACAATACTAGACTTGAGGCTGAAGCGGTGCTTCGTAATTTCAAACCGTTGTTTGTTGTTCGTGGTACGGGTGGCGTAGCTGATGAATATGTTGATCACGATTCTCAAAATGTCCATGTTCTTGATTCTGTCGAGGAACTACCTTCTCGATTGGAAGAGGTATTAGCATGAACATCGGTATTGTTGTGGCGGATTTTAATGGTGAAATTACTTCGGAGATGTTGGGGTTTGCAGAGAACGAAGCAAGTGTGCTGAAGCTGAATGTGGGTAAGATCTTTCATGTGCCTGGTTTGTATGATGTTCCATTAGGTGTTCGAAGGATATTGGATGATCCTGAGATTAAGGGAGTTGTGGTGTTGGGTGCGGTTATTACGGGAGAGACTGGGCACGATGTGTTGATTACGGAGGCTACTGCAAAAACATTGCAGACAATTTCTATTAAGACGAATGTTCCGATTACGCTTGGGGTGATTGGACCTGGTGCTTCTCGAGAGCAAGTTGTGGCAAGAAAGGAAAAGTATGCTCGGAATGCGGTTAAGGCGTTGCAACAGATGTTGAGCCTATAGAAGTCAATACTCTATGATGATTGAGCACATTTCTTTCTCCCGTGGAAAACAAATATTTTTATAGTTCTTTTCCTTACCTCTTGTTATGAAGGCCACTCGAGTACAGGGGTTCATTCTTTTTACATTAGGGAAATGGTTTGAGGAGGCTAATCGGAAAATTGCCGGCAAGCCGTTAGAGGTTTCTATTTCTAAGGCTACGTTTATTGGGTTGGTGAAGAAGGCTGAGTTTGCACGGAAGCAGTCGCGGGCATTGTATAAGAATTTGGAGATTCTGGAAAAGAAAAAGTTGATTGTGTATAAGAATAAGGAATTGATGTTGACGGCGCGTGGAAAGAAATTGTATGGCTCTATTGATGCTCGTGTGATGCCGTATGTGGATGTGGTGAGTCGATTACGGGAGAGCAATGTCAGTACGTCTGCTAAGAAAGTGCAGACGGTGTTTGCTTCGTAGCGTAACATTTAAATAAGGGTTTTTCTCATAGAGCATTAAGTTGGCTACTTTGCGTGTGGATCTTTCTACACGTTTTTTTTTATTTTTTTCTTTGTTCTATAATGTGCTTAGCGTCTTCAAAATTCGAGTCCTTTGATTATTAGGTGCTGCGTTCCCGATGGAGCGTCCCCTCGCGACGCACTCGCTGTTTATCTGAATGAATTTTGACCTAAGGAAGCTATGCACATATTTGTTCTAGAAACGTTTATTAAGAGGTTTCTTTTCTGTTGGTTTATGACGATATTCAAGGCATATGATATTAGGGGAGTGTATGGTGGTGAGTTGACTGCTGAGCATGCCTACAACATAGGACGAGCATTTGTTAGTTTTCTGGCTGCTAAAACCGTGGTAGTGGGTCGAGATATGCGTAGCAGTGGTGAGGAGTTGAATGAGGCGCTACTTCGTGGATTGACGGAGGCGGGTGCCAAGGTGATTGACATTGGTGTTGTTTCGACGCCGATGGTGTATTTTGCTTGTGGAACATTGCAGGTAGATGGCAGTATTATGATTACGGCCTCACATAACCCTGCTGCATATAATGGGTTTAAGATGACTCGTGAGGATGCTATCCCTATTAGTGGAGATACCGGTATTCGAGATATTGAGAGAAGAGTTCGTGATGGTGACTTTATTACCGCTGGGTCAGCGGGAACGGTTGAGAAGAAGGATATGCAGACTGCGTATAAGCGGCACGTCCTGAGTTTTGTGCATGGTGTCAAGGGTAAAAAGATTGTTGTGGATGCTGCGAATGGGATGGGTGGATTAGAGACGAAGAAGATTTTATCTGGAATTGGGTGTAAGATTATTGAGATGTATACTGATTTAGATGGTCGATTTCCGAATCATGAGGCTGATCCGCTGCGAGAGGAAAATACGGCTGCATTGCAGAAGCGTGTGGTTAAGGAAAAGGCAGATTTGGGGATTGCATTTGATGGGGATGCCGATAGAGTGTTTTTTGTTGATGAAAAGGGTAATCGCGTTCCAAGCGATTTTATTACGTGTTTGATTGCCCAAGATATTTTAGCTGATAAGCAGGGGGAGACGTTTCTCTATGATTTACGGAGTAGCCGTATTGTGGCTGAAATCATTGAACAGGATGGCGGGACGGCACATATGTCGCGAGTCGGGCATGCATTCATTAAGGAGCAGTTGCGTCGGGAAAAAGCTGTTTTTGCTGGTGAGTTGTCGGGTCACTTTTACTTTAAGGACAATTACTATACCGATTCTGCAATTATTGCTGCGTTGAAGGTGATTGAGTTGTTGTGTAGAAAGGATGAGTTGTTGTCTTCGTTAGTTTCACACCTGCACGTCTACTTTCATTCGGGAGAGATTAATAGTAAGGTTCTGGATGTTGAGAAAGTGATGGATGCTCTTCGTTCGCATTATGAATCGGGCGTCCCTTCTAGTTTAGATGGATTGCGCATTGATTTCGATGAGTGGTGGTTTAATGTGCGTGCTTCGAATACTGAGCCTCTTTTGCGGTTGAATGTTGAGGCTGCTACTAAAGAGATGCTTGATGAGAAGAAAAAGGAATTGTTGAAGATTATTCGTTCTGAGTAGAATTATGCCTGCGGAGAAATATCTAGACTATTGGAATGGATGATTTGTTTCTTGCGGTTGACGTTGTAGCTGCCTACGGCTTGTGCTAATTTAAATTCGCCAATGATGGGAAGGTGTGACTTTATTTTGTAGGTGATGACGCGCTCGTCGCCTGGACCGAGTTCGTCGATGACCCATTTGAGGATGGTTCCTTTTTGGTCGTGCTTCTTTATTTTGATGGGTCTTAAGGTTCCGATGGAGATGTCGCCTTGTAAATCTGCGATATTCGGAATTCGATCGAGGACTTCGATTTCTTTTACCGTTGTCTTGCCGCGATTATGGATGTTGATCATGAATTTCATTTCTGAGACGCCGCCTTCTTTGAATTCAATTTGGGTTGCGAGTTTTTTCATGTCTACTTTTGCGCGATAGCTGAAGTAGAAGAGTGCTCCAATGCCAAGGAAAAAGAGGATTGCGACCAGTGCAAGGTAATTCTTCGTTATTCTCCAGGTGAATTCCTCTCCGGGGTCGAGTGCGACATCTAAGGATAAGAATCTGCCTTCCTCGGAATTAATGAAGGTTCCGCGGGGTGATGAGGAAAGGAAGAGGCGTTCAATTAATGTTGTTGGAATTTTTACGAGTCCCTCATATCTTACGTTTCCTTCATTCTTGTAGCGAATGACGCGTGTTTGCTTGAGAACGGTGGAGGTGGATTCATCGTATGGTCTTATTCTTCGGAATTTATTGATCTGAATGCGTTGTACCTTGGTATCTAATACTCGGTCGCCGTACATGACTTTGAGGACGGCTGTATCGATTTGAGGCGGGGTCTGGGGGTCGATGGTTTTGATAAAGGAAATGGTCTTCTTTTCCTTCTTTCCGAGCGGGATCTTTATTTCGTGGCTGAATAATGTGCTTTCGACGGTGATTTTTAATTCTTCATAGTCGATTGCGTTTTGGTTGTCTACGCGCACTTTGATAGGAATTTCCTTAGAAGGATTTAATTGATTTTCAATGATGAGGGATCCGATAACGGTGTCTTGATATTTCCCGGGTTCGGGTGAGACGATGGTTACTCGAATAGGTACTGTTTTTTCTTGATTGAGGCGCTCGTTCTTTACCTGCAGGTTGACGTTGTAGGCTCCGATTTCGTTTTGTTGTACCGGTTTGATGTAAATGTCAATACTGTTTTCTCCGTTTGGAGGTACGGTTACTGTAATAGGGCTGGTGAGTGGTTTCGTGGTGATGTCCCAGAGCGGAAAATCTAGTGTTTTTAATCTGATAATTTCTTCCGTTGAGAGGTTGTTTTGAATGGTAACCGTGTATTTAGCTTCTTGAGATGCGGTGATGACGCTTTCTTGGGCTTCAGTTGACACATCAAAGGGGAAGGCGGTAGCTAGCGTTGAAAGAAGTACGAGCGCTAGGATCATGGTTACTTTATTTTTCATTTACTCCCCACTAGCGTTGCTACAGTAAAGTGAAGTATATAAACTTTTCGTGGGTTTGGTGGGATGTGTAGTTGTACCCAAACATGTCAATAACTGGAAGTTATTGAGCACATTTCCTTCCCTCGCGAAATGTGCGAGGAAAACAAATGTTTATAAATGGGTCGGCTACTCTGAGTCTTACTATGCAGAGAAAAGGCGGAAAAAGACGTAAGACGCGACACTTGTCTACTAAGCACTATAGGAAGAAGGGTAAGGTTTCGATTAGTAAGTACTTTCAGACCTTTGAAACTGGAACAAAAGTACGTTTGTCGGTGGAGCCTGCGGTTAATGAAGGTATGTATGATTATCGCTTTTATGGTAAATCAGGAATTGTAGAGAGTAAACGTGGTAGATGTTACTTAGTAGCATTCAAAGATGGTGGTAAGGCGAAGCAGCTGATTGTTCACCCTATACACTTGGAGGGTATGAAACATGTCAACGTTTGAAATTATTGAGGAGAGACCTATTGATCTTACTGAGTTAAAGTCTGAACTTGAGAGTATTAAGAAAAGAGATAAGGAGCTTGGGTTTCGAAGTAATAGAACTAAAGAGTATTTAGAGCAGATTGGTGTTGAAGGAGATAATAAAGCTCTTATCAAGAAAATTGTTGATTTAGGTGTGCCAAGGTTAAAGGATTTGCACATTGTTAAGATTGTTGATAATAAACCTGAGACGGTAGAGGATCTGAAAATGGTTCTGCAAGGATATCCGCTAACGGTGAATGCTGACAATCTTAAGAAGATTGTTGAAGCCATCAAATAGCGTTCTTTTTTGTGCAGTAGCACAAAACTTATATACTTTATTCGTTATCCTATTTATACGTGAAACAGATGGAAGAAGTTCAAGAAACCAGGAAAGAGGAAGTTGCGATTATCTTAGATTTCTTGCCAAACGGCTATCCCTTTGATGATAGGCCTATTCATTTGAAAACACCGATTGCACAGGCACTTGGAAAGGAACGTTTTGTTTTATTGGAATTAGTTCCTAAGAAGGATGTACATTTGAAGGCGTTTCAAGAGGTGTACATTGGAGAGGGAAAGCGCGATCAGATTCATCATATTTCGGGTAAGTTGCCTGTAGATAAGTTGACACAGACGGCTAAGTCGGAACTAGAATTCGTGATTAAGGATATTATCAAGAAGAATGAATCGTATTTTATTGACTTTTTTAATAAGGCTCGGCCTCTCGGTACTAGAATGCACCAGCTTGAGTTATTGCCGGGATTAGGTAAAAAACACATGTGGGAGATTATCGAGGCTCGGGATGATGAAGACTTTAAGAGTTTTGAAGATTTGAAGAAACGAGTAGCTTTGATGCCTGATCCTGAAAGGACTCTTTTGAGGCGTATTTTGAAGGAGATTGAGGGTGACGAGAAGCACCGAATCTTTGTTGATGTTTAGGCAGTTTTTTATACTTTTCTAGATTCACTTTCTCTATGATTCAACGTATTAAGGGTTTGATGCAGGTTAAGGACGATCTTGATACGGTGCGGAAGAGTGTGGCGGATCAGGCGGCTTCGGTTACTTCTTTATCGGATGGGGTTTTAGCATTAGGTAGACAGCTGGCCGAGGTGCGGGAGCAGCAGAATGAGTTCTTGGTTACGTTTAAGGCAGATTTGCGAGTTATTAGTGAGGCGAAAGAGGATTTTGAGCGCGAGGTATATGATTTTAAGTTGTTGAAATCTCAATTACAAGGTAAGATCATGAAGAAGTTTGAGGAGGAGTTGGATAAAGAATTGCAACTGCAGATGGATCAGGTGAAGCATGATGCTGAAACGTACGATAAGATGAACAATCAGTTGTCTACATTGGTTAGTCAGACTGCTTCATTGGGCGGTGAATTGGAAACATTCAGGGATATTAGCAAAAGTATTAAAAAAGAAGATTTCCAGTTAGAGAGTTATGCTAAGTTGCTTGAACGTGGAGATAGGGAGAAATTGGAACTGATGCGGAAAATTGATACGTTGGAACGGCTTTGTGCGAAGATGCGTCGTGATAGACGATGAACCAGGCCTATCCTATGCATGGGGCTAAGCCCATACAAATTGGAAAGATTGCTACGTCGCGTCATGAGATTAGAGATTTAATTAAAGCGTGGATTGTTATTTCGTTTGCGTTTGCTATGGTGTTGTCCGGTTCGTTTCTTAATGAAGCATTTTCTGGTTTTTTTGTTATTTCGGCATTGACGGTAGGAATTGGGTTTATCTTACATGAGCTTGCGCATAAGATCGTTGCGCAGCGCTTTGGGTGTTATGCTGAGTTTCGGGCTTTTAACGGGATGTTGATGATGGCGGTTTTACTTAGTTTTCTTGGTTTTATTTTCGCTGCGCCTGGTGCGGTGATAATTGCGGGTCCGGTTGGTAGAAGACGGAATGGCAAGATTGCGGTTGCGGGTCCGGTTACGAACTTGGTTTTGGCAGTTGTGTTCTTAGGTTTATTTTCTGTGTATCCTAGTGGCTTTATGTCGACGTTTGCTCGGTATGGATTTATGATTAATACGTGGTTAGCATTATTCAATATGATTCCTATCTGGCAGTTGGATGGGAAAAAGGTGTTGGCGTGGAGCAAGCCCATCTATTTTGGTGTGTTGGCATTTGGATTTGGATTGCATGTTGTGGCGACGGCGTTGCCGCGCTTATTGAGTTAGGATTTAGGAGAATTACTATGGACACGATGCAAGCAAACCTGGGAGCAGTTATCTGGAATATGGCTAATGGGACTATGGCCGAAAATCTTGCTAATCCGGATTTTACAAACTCGGTTGATAAGTTAACTCGGGAGATTTATGAGGATCCAACAACAATAGTTCAGTTTCCGTTGGATAGTCTCCTTATGTTGTTAGCGATTAAGACTTTTTATGTGGATAGGAGACATAACAATCCGGATACCATTTCGTATATTGGTCGATTACTTGATAGTTTTACGAGGACGGACAGCGCTCCTGAGGCGGTGCGTCGCTTTAGGGAGGGATCTGAGGATGCGGCTAGTAGTGTTGACCCAGTATACATGGTTGATGTTCTACTTAAGGATGCCTCCGATTCTAGATCGGTCATGGCACTTCACCGCTATATTGCTGATCATAGTCTGTTTTGGGCAGGCACTTTTCCTGACGCGGATCCGTCAACTTCCTCGTTTGGAGAATCTTGTTATTACACGTTGTCGCGCTTCAGATATACTTCCTCTTACGATCGAGAGGTGTATTCTGAGCTTTCACGAATTTTTCCCTATTATGTAGAAGGCATGAATGATTTGGCAAGAAATTTTCTTCATGCTCCTAACAGGGAAGTTCTTACCGATCTTATGCTAGATGCAGTGACACGGAGTAAGGTGGACGATCAACGTGAAGCGACTCAGGCAAAGGAGGACGCAATTGCCTATGCTCGTCTTCTCCACTTTCCTAGTCCGTTTGGTAGTAATTAGGTTTATCATTTGTAATAGCAATAGAGGTGGAAACATGGGAAAAGCAAAACCGGTTGCGGCTGGAATGGCCGTTGGATTAGTATGGGGATTGGGCGTGTTTTTTATTACGTTGTTGGCGCTTGTGTTCTCGGGATATGGAAGTGCATTTACTGATATTCTGATATCTTTGTATCCGGGCTACACTGTTTCGGTGCTTGGATCACTTATCGGGATGTTTTACGGCTTTGTCGATGCATTTATCGGCGGATGGATTGTTGTTTGGTTATACAATCGATTTTAGAAGTTGATGGTTTGTAGATCGAGAAGAGGGATGTTGTTTTTGTTGGCTTCCTCTTGTTGTTGCTCGTTGCAGTAGCCCCAGGTTGCTAGGCCTACTTGGATTCCGAGATGTTTCGTGTTTTTTAAGTGTTCTACTTGGTCATCGATGAAGAGTAGGTTGTTGAAATCGCATTGTTCTAGGTTTTTGATGTGCTCCATGATTTTCACTTTTTCTTTTGCGAAGTTGCAGTCGAAGATGTTTTCTTGTGGAAATTTGATATTGTGGAAGTTGAGCATTTCGATGATGGTCTTTTTTTCGTTTGCGCTGGCGATGTAGAGTTTGTTTTTTGTGGTGTTCATTAATTGCATTATTTCTTTGAAGGGTGGGGAGAGGTGCATCCATCCTTCTAGATCGTCTTTCATGATGAGGTCTCTACTTACATGTACCTCGTATGACCATTTGTCAATCTTGTCTTTGAATTGCTCTCTTAACTCGGTGAATTGTTGCATTGTTGTTATTTGTAGTTGTTTGTCGATGGCGTAATGCATGAGGATGTAGTCTCCGCCGTATTTGAGGAAGGGTCTTAGTTTTCTGAATTGTTCAATCTGTTGAGGGTTCGTTTTTTGTAGTTCGTGCATGTCTTTTACTAGGAAATCTTTCTTTGCGTCTTTAAACTCCTTGAGAAAGGTGTCGTAGGAGATGATGAAGCCGTCTAAAACACTATCAACTACTACTCCATCGAAATCTAGGATTGGAATCATGTTGTTAGAATTTTGTACTGCTATAAAACATCTTTGATTTTTTTGATTGAACTGAGGACGGCATGTGCTCCTTGTTCTTTCATGAGCTGTTTGTTTTCTTTTCCCTGGATGACTGCTACATAGGGGATTGAAAGTTCTTGGGAGACTTGAAGTCCATTGGAATGACCGCCGATGAAGAGGGTTGACTCTTTAGTTGCCTTGAGCTTTTTTATGGATTTCTCGATGTAGGATGCGGGTGGGGCTTCTTCTTCTAGATTATTGTAGCTGACGATGTGGGTGAAATAGGGTAGGAGTCCTGCTTTCTCTAGGCAGAATTCTGCTTCCTTGTCACCGCGCTCGGTTGCTATTGCAAGGGTGTAGCGTCTCAGTGTTTTGAGCAGTTTTTCGTCTACGAGTGGCTTTTCATCTAGAATATAGCCGTTGAAATTTCTTCCTTGGTAGTATTCTTGGAATTTTTTGGTGATGGAATGTGCTCTTATGGAATGTCCACCATTATTGATAATTAATTTTTCGCAGGCTTCGTAGCATTCGTCTAAACCGTTGCCGGGAGACTGGGTGATGATGTCGTCGTCCAGGTTTCGTCCGAGAAAGAACTCTGCGGTTTTCTTGATGGCTGCGCATGACGCCTGATCTACATCGAAGAGAACTCCGCTGAGATCGAAAAGAAGCAATTTTGGTTTTATTGTTTCACCCTTTTTGTAAATGAGGTAGGGTAGGGTGATATAAATAGTTTTGGTTCACTCTTTAGGATGTTTTTTTGGATGATTTTCTTCTTTAGGTGCGAATTGTGCGTTGTGCTTCCATTGTCCCATTAATGCCCAGTAGACTGCTAATAATCCTATTACAGAGAGAATTGCTAGAAGTGCATCATTCATTGTCTAGATGGTCGATCATGTCCTGGCTGTCGGTGAATTTTGTTTGTTCGATGATCATTTTAGGAATACTGATGTTGTTGTCGAAGAGTTCTCCAAATGTGGTGTCTTTGTATTTTGTAGCAGGTCGTTCTTCTCTATCCATAGGAATTTCTACGAACTCGTACTCTTTGTTGTGTTGTTTTAATGTAGCTATTACTCTCTGACAGTACGGGCAGCTTTCGTTTGCGAATAAGGTTATTTTTTCCATAGGTTTGTTGTATTGTGATGCTATATAAAATTATCTTTTGAATGGGGAGCAAAAGCATTATGCTTTGTAGACGAGTGCATCCCCTAATGAGAATCCTGCGGTCTCTGCAAGACTATTAAGACCCATCATGTTTTTTGCTATAAGCGTCATATGGAGCGGTAGGGCCAAGTTGTTGCGTCTAATGGTGTGGAGCATGTTTCGTAGATATTGGACGTCCTGGTGTTGTGAGAATACGTCTGTGAGTTCTTGTCTAAATTCATCAGTGATTGGGGCAGTATTGTGAGATGCAAGATAGTTGGCCATGGCCTTCGCTCTCTTTTTGGGTGAGCCTGTGGCGATGTTTCTCAGCAATAATCGCTCTCCCACCGTTAGTTCTAGGAAGTAATTTCTGTCTAGTATTGCGATTTCCTTATCATCTGTTACTCTGAAATTTCCTGGATGTACGTCGGAATGAACGTGGCCCCTTTCGATTTGTTTCACATAATTTTGCGCGATGGTGGCGACTATTTCTTGGAGATTGTGTCCTCGTTGCTCGAGCTCTTCGGGATGAGTAAGATTTACTCCGTCGATAAACTCCTCTCTTTTGAAGTATCTGTTTTCAGTACCTACTGATTTGGGAACCCTCATTGCATAGGTGGAGCCTCTTAGGCTAAATTCGTTGTTTTTCCTATAAAATGTGGAATCTTGGTCTAGGAATCCTGTGAAATTGATATCGTTTTCGGGTAAAACACCAAACTTGGCTTTCCACTCATTTTCCAAATACTTTGATACGTATTGCTTATCGCCCATTATAGCATACATGTTGGAGTTTCTTTTTAAAGATACTGCTTTTTTGTCATTACATAGTGGTACTTTTACACTAAGTATGTGTTGAGTCTCTTCGTTGTGCAAAAGCATTATAAAATGGAAGTCATCTTAATGGAGTATGGGCGGAAAAATTGGTTTTATTGGCGCTGGGAATATGGCTTCGGCCTTGGCTGCTGCTTTTTCTTCTGTAGCTGATGAAATATCGGTTTCGGATAAAAGTGCTGAGAAATTGGAGCATTTGCGGGGTAAGGTGGAGGTTTTGGTATCGCAGTCTAACGTTTCGGTTGTGCAGGAATCTGAGATTGTGTTTATCTGTGTTAAACCGAAAGATGTTGCGAGTGTTTTGGATGAAATCAAGGATCATGTTGCTGGTACATTAATTGTTTCTATAGCTGCTGGTGTTACGTTGAAAACACTTGAATCGGTATTGGATTGTTCTGTTATTCGTGTGATGCCGAATACTCCGTGTTTGGTAGGCGAGATGGCTGCTGGTTATGCACTTGGTTCAAAGGTTACTAAAAAAGAGGCTCAACAGATTGATGAGTTGTTGAATGTTGCCGGGGTTGCAGTTAAGGTTAATGAGAAAGATATTGATGTTGTTTCTGCTTTATCTGGTAGCGGTCCTGCGTTTATGGCTTATTTGTTTAAGACTTTTGTAAAGGCTGCTACAAAACAGGGTTTATCTTCTGAGTTAGCTTGGAAATTGATGTTGCAGACTGCTCGCGGGACAGCAATACAAATGCAGAAGACGGGAATGTCGGCGGATGATCTGATTACCATGGTTTCTAGTCCAGGTGGTTCAACTATTGAAGGTCGAAAGGTGTTGGAGAAAAGTGGATTGGAGAAAGTGTTTAGTTCTACGTTAGATGCTGCGGTTAAGAAGAATAAGAAGTTGGGTTAGAGTTTGAGTTCTTTCTTCCAGAAGCTGCAGATCTTTTCTACTTTAGAAGCGGCTATTCCGGTGTAGTTTTCGGGTTTTTTTAGGATTTCTAGTTGGGTTTTGTTGAATTTTGCTAGATATGGTTTGATTTGCTTGTCTTTAAAGAGCAATTCGCTAAAGGATTTCTTTGTCTTTTGTGCTTGCAGTGTTAATTCACGCACATACTCATGCGCATCGGGATGGCCATGTGCTGCTAACAGGATATAGGCGGGTTCTGCTGTGATTAAATCTTTATGGAGATCGAAGTTTCTTTCTAGGTTGGGTTTATCTACCACTAATTTACTCATGGTTCGTTGTAATCGGGTTGTTGAGAGGTAGAGTCCTGCTAATGATTCTGTTACAAATCTTTGGGAGGCGCTATTGGTTAGATCTCTCTGATGTTCTGAGATTTGATCCATGTAGAGTGTGGACATGCGCGGCATGAAGACTTTCCACATGCTCTTTACGTTCTCGAAATTGATGGGGTTTCTTTTGTGGGGCATGGTTGAAGAGCCGACTTGTTTAGCTTCGAAGAGTTCTGCTACCTCACTTATTTCGGTTCGTTGGAGATTGCGCATATCATCTGCTAGATTTGCTAGGACGCCGAAGCAGCTCGTTACTGAATGCATGAAATCTGCGAAGTACTCTGCTTCGACTACTTGAGTGCTGATGGGGCTGGGTTTAAGACCCATTTTAGCTAGAACTTTACGTTCGAAGTCTTCTGGGTCGTCAAAGAAAAGCGTGGATGCATTGTACGCTCCTACGGCTCCTGCGATCTTTCCTCTTAGGTTTTTTGCAGCTTTTTGTATTTGCTTGATTCTTGATCCTACTCTTGAAACGTATTGTGCGATGGCGAAGCCGAAGGTGATGGGTTCTGCGTGTTGGCCATGAGTACGTCCAATTTGTAGTGTGTTGCGTTCTCTTTCTGCGAGATGGATGAGTGATTGTGTTAATTGTTGGAGTGCTGGGACTAGAATTTCTAGAGCGAAATCCTTGCATCTCGCTGCATCTGCGGTACAGATGATGTCGTGCGAGGTTGTTGTGAAATGGACGTACGGTTTTGCGTTTTCTGAGACTCTATCTCTGATTGCATTTGCTAATGCTCGGATATTGTGCTTAATTCGATCTTCCTCTTTGTAGACTTCTTGTGCGGTAATTTGGGTTGCAGCTTTATTGACTTCCCAGGCGATTTCTTTGCTGCAGATTTTCATTTCGGCTAGGGTGTTGGTTAGGGCTGCCTCAGCTTTTGCTAGATACTGTACGAAGGCTTGTTCGCTCAGGTAGGGTTGCAGCTTTTTCCTTACTTTTTCGTTTCTTCCATAATATCTGAAATCTAAGGGTGAGATGGTGTCAAAAAGATCGATACTGGTGTCTTCTCTCTGTTGCTGGTTGTTGAGCATGTTGTCGAGTCCCTTTAGAAGATCGCTTTTCGTGTTTAGGGTGATGACTCTTCGGTTTTTGTCTTTCTTTTCATTGATGAGATTGTGTTTGCTGAAGATATTGATTGCGGTGTGTACTTTTGCGGGTGAAATCTCTAGTTTATCGGCGATTTCTCTGAGATGGGAGGGGCCTTGTTCTAGTAATTGGAGAATTCTGAGGTTGTGTTTTGTGAATATCTTTTGTATTTCCATACCTGTAGAAAATGTTCACTATTTATAAACCTTTCTAGTTGTTAGATGGTGTAGTGTTCAGTAAAAAAAGAAAAGAAAAAGAGGCTGCTTATGCAGCTTTCTTTGCTTCAGCCTGGTACTTCTCAGCGTCATCTTTGCCAAGTACTCTCCAACATTCGTGGGTTCCAGCTGGTGATTTTGCTACTGCAAAAAATCTGGTTGTGGTGTTTCCTGTGTTTTCGTTTGTTGAAGTCTTCTCTCGTACTTCAAAATCGCTTGTCTTAAACTTGTCCTTTGTTTTTACGTCGTAAAATTCTACTTCTGTCATTTTTTCCACCTACGTTTAGTATATGAGCTTTAGTTTATAGTGCTCCTAAATCCCCTTAATTGATGAAATAGGCCCATTTGGTATATAAACTTTTTGCAACTTTCAGTTGCAAATCCCAAAAATCATGGATTTTAGGTTTGTGTAGAATTTGGCGTAGAATGGGTTAATTTATTCAGATTACTTGTAGACGTCTACTCCTACCCTATCCGTAGCGCGGGGTACATTTGTTAGAATCATCCCCTTTGCTATTACCTCAAGACCTGCATCCTGAACGTCATTGAGCGCTCCATTGGTAACGGGCACTATTCCTTCGTATCCTGACTCTCTTGATAATCCTGAGATAGCCGCTCTTCTGTCGCCCCCCATATTAACTATCGCTTCAGGGTAGAATATTATCCCCTGATCAAGTTGTAGTGGAATGTAGTGATTATCGCTCATGACATAAACTGCTCCATTATGAACCAAAAAAAATTGAATTAAACCGTGTCCAGCCGCACTAGCTCCAGCCTGAAGTGCTTGGAGATCTGAGGAGGGGGCCATTTTTAGTTCTTTTCCTCTTCTCTTGCTTCAGACTTTTCTTCCTTAGCTTCGGGTTTGGATTCTTCTTTTGATTCTTCCTTGGATTCAGCTTTTTCTTCTTTTGCTTCTTTTGCTTCGTCCTTAGAATCGGGCTTTGCTTCGCCTTCGGTTTTTTCGCCTGAAGGGAATTCGGTGTATCCGGAATGGCCACAAGTTGAACGATCTTTGTGCTTTGCCATAAAGTAGCCTTTTCCTGCTTTAGGAGAGAAGGTGTTCTTTCTTTTTAGCGTGTCGCCAGATACTTCGTAGTTCTGCCAGATGCCTTTAAGTTCCTTTTTCTGTTGTTCTTCTGCCATTTTAGTTTATGGTTTTGGTTGTGTTTTTAAAGCTTTCCTACGTTGTTAGGAGGGTTTGTACACGAACGCTGAGGCACGGTGAACTTATGAGATTCCTAAAGAATCTCAGTGTGACGCGAGAGCGCGATGCGCTCAACAGGTGCCTCATAGGGCGTCAGCGTTCTTGCTGAGTGTGATTGCTTTCTCCTTCATTACTCTATAGATATTGCCAAAGGCGTTTGCTCTTGAATGTAATGTTGATTCGCTGATCTTCGTTACTTTCAGGAATTCTTCGACTACTGGTTGTATGTCGGTGATTTCTTTTGCGGTTAGGCCATCTAGGGCTTTGAGGATGATGAAAAGATAGCCGCGGACAATCAATGAATCTGATCTTGCCTGGAAGTGGATCTTGTTTGCTTTGTTGGTTGCGGTGATATAGACATTGGAGACGCAGCCGGGAACGCTATTTTCTTCTTTTTCTTCGGCTTTCGGGAAGTCGCCTAGTTGCTTTCCGTATTCTACTAGTAATTCTAGCATTTCTCGTTTTTCTGGAAAGCTAGCTAGAAGTTCTTGTTCTTGTTTGAGGTACTCAGTAGGATTCATGAGAATTAACGGACTTTGATGGCGTATTCGC
>Ga0187833_10002716_pt1 | contig 18707 bp, 22 predicted proteins | sample ETNtaG_37_FD_167968 | JGI IMG/M metagenome (GOLD analysis project Ga0187833, IMG submission 167968) | Marine microbial and viral communities from oxygen minimum zone, Eastern Pacific Ocean - ETNP2014_SV_400_PacBio MetaG (Illumina Assembly) | ecosystem: Environmental > Aquatic > Marine > Hypoxic...
CAGTGCTCAGAAGAGCTTGGATGCCTTCGGCATCGGCGGGTTTAACTCCCGCTCTGCGCTTTGCTTGAGCGTAGTCTACACCCACCTGATTAATGAATCTCCCAGGAGAAAGGCTAGACCTATTGCTCGAAAAAGAAGGCATCCCTTTTGAATATTTTGATCGCTTAAATGAACTAGCAGAAAAAAGCAGGGAGCATAAGCCCATTGGTATTGTTTATGGATTTTGTAATAACTTTCTCCCATCCTGGTTAGCAAATGTTCGTCTGAATGATAAATTTACTCATCTAAGAGAGTTACAAGAGGTCTTATACATTAGATATTTTCAAGATTCTCCAACCACTGTTAAAGGCCAAGAAGGTGCCATTGACAGAATAAAAGAATGGTATGCAAACATTTAAATCAATCTATTTCTTCCCTTTAGTTCATGAACATACCATGCATAAAATGCAAAGGCTCTGACCCAATCAACTCCTGCGGTAGAACATTCTGCCCAATATACGCAAAAGCAGATTCAATGTTCAAGGTAAGCAAACAACTAGACAAAGAAGACTTCTTTGGTTCGTCTCCAAGTCCATTCGTTGGGCACAACTTCTACCCAAACTTATACGTAGGAATACTAAGCCCCCCAGAACAAACAGAAGATGCCTGGCTTTATGATGCACCAAACTACTGGGCAGAAAAAAACCTTAAAATACAGAAAATTGTTGACTACCGCTCATCCTTAATCAACTCAAGATTCAGAGCAAACATCAAAGACACAAACAAACTAATCCAAATAGGCCAGGAAATAGGCATGGCATCTAAGCCAGTTGATGTTGAAATCAACCTTAAAGACAAACCAAAGTTCAAGATGAACACAGACTCGTATCTGGCTCCAACCGGCCCAAATGCAAAGCTAAAAAAAGCAAATATAACTGAAAACCCCAAAATAGACTCAAGAGTTGACAAAGTAGTCTCAGACACAGATTTATTAGCCAAAGACGCTTTACTGTACTTATACAAAAAATCATTCAATGAAAATTTCCTAACTAAAATACTAAGCATAGGTAATCTTGGCTTAAAAAAGAACAGAAAACTAGTTCCAACAAGATGGTCTATTACAGCAACAGACGACCAATTAGCCAAACATCTGCTACTCAAAGTCAAAGAATACAATCAAACCAATTATTCAGCCTATTTTGGCAGCTACTTAGGAAACTATTACCTGATCCTTTGTTTTCCGGAAATATATTCATATGAGCTTTTTGAAACATACATGCCCAAAGCCAGCTGGAATATCAGTAATGACGTACAGTTTTCAACAGATTATGAGCCTTATCAGGGAAGAAAAGAGTATGCCCATAATTGTGCAGGAGGCTTTTATGCAGCTAGATTAGGAATATTAGAAAAATTCAGTAAAATCAAAAAACAGGCAAGTGTTTTAGTGATAAGGATGATAACAGGAGAATACGCAGTGCCATTGGGAGTTTGGGTAGTGCGTGAAGCAACCAGAAAAGCATTAAACAACAAACCAATTGAGTTTAGCTCAAAAGAACTTATGTTAATCTATGCCAAGAGCTTAATCAAAAAGAAGTTTGGTTACAATATCGAACATATTCTTAAGAGCAGCATACTTCTTAATAACCTTAAAAACCAAAGAAAGATAAGTGAGTTTGTTTAACAGTAAATAATCACTCAAATATTAAGCGACACATAGTAATATTTATCTGATTGGTCGCTTAATAGTTTAGAAAACGAAACAAATTACGAATATTCATTTTAGTTTTCTAAAACATATCCTCATAACAAAAGTTCTGTCTCCTGCCTTCAAACGTGCAGCTTCCTTTCTCCTCAATCACATTCCCATCAAGAAACTCCCTATATCTATAGATAAGGGAACAACAGTCAGTGCACCTTCTGAAATCAGTCCCTACCTCCACCTCAAACTGTCTATCGCCAACATTCCTTATCTTCATAGGAACAGATGCATTCCCTATAAACTGCTTGTAGATATTATCTATGAATCTGTTGTCAGAAATCACTTCAGAGAGTGTAATATGAAGAACACATTTCTTTGGAGCTGTATAGCTTATCAGCTCCTTCCTTACCTTAATGCATCTCTGGCTCCTTAGCTTCTCCTTATTCTGCTCATCCTTCTCCTCCATCCACCCAGGCAGCTTAATACTCCCATCAGGATTGAATTCAACCATGAAAAAACCTCTTAACCTCTTCCTCATAATCCTTGCTCACCCTAACACCATAATCCAGAGGAAAACATCTAAGGTAACTAGGCCATGCATATCTTTCATCTAAAAAGACAGTCACACCTTTATCTGTCTCGCTTCTTATGCATCTTCCTGCATTCTGCAAAGTCTTAGTTATCGCAGGAAAAATATACCCATAATCCCATCCCTTGCCAAACTTTCTATCATAATAATTAATCAGCTCCCTTGTCTCAAGATTAGGCTTCTCAAGAGGCAACCCAACAACAATAACAGCCTTAAGCAAATCTCCAGGCAAATCAACACCTTCACCAAAAGAGCCAGAAGCAACACCCAATAAAACAGCACCATGTTTCTTATACTCTTCAAACTTCCCCATCAACCCTTGCTTTTCCTGTTTGCTTAAGTTAGGCTCTTCCATAAGGATTGTTTTCTTACATTTGTAGTTAAAATGTTGAAATACAGAATCCCTTAATCGATAACTTGGGAAAAATATCGCAGAGTTTCCAGGAACAGAGTTGACTAATGAGGAGGTTATCTTAGCAATATCCACATACTGTTTCTCACTTCTTTTTGTAAATTTAGTAGTTGTCAAAGGAACAACCAAACTAAGCTTATTTTTCTGGGGAAAAGGGCTGTTATATTCCCTCTCAGTTACTTCATTAAACCCAAGAATATCTTTATACATAAAAGTAGGAGTTAATGTACCTGACATTAGAACAATAGAATGTGCATTATCAATAATATCCCTTGTAATCATAGAAGGATCCAGACATCTATACGTTAAACTTACTGATTTATCTGTCTTAGACAATATTCTTGAATAACCTTCATCCTCCCCAAGCCAATTATCTAAAAACCCGGCAATGCTCCCAATAAGGCTTTGCTTCTGTTTTTCTCTTACTTCATCCCCAATAGATTCCAAATCAGCAGCTAATTTCTCATACTCGTCAATAGAGTTTATCTTATCAATGAATTCCTGTTTTTTTATTATCTTCTCTTCTCCATCCATATTGTTTGCAAAATCAAGTAAAACATTTTTAATTGAATTCAAGCTCTCAAACGCCTCATCATAACCATGCTTCTTTGCTTCTTTCATTGCCCTTTCAGCCATAAATATGGTCAATTTATGAGTCAATAATTCCCTGCACCTTTTTGGAAGATTATGTGCTTCATCAACAATGATTATTGAGCTTTCAAGATTCTTCTCTGCTTTCTGGAAAAAGGTCTGCTGGATAGTTGGACTAAAAACACAATAGTAATCTGCAACAACAACACTGGACTTCTTTGCCAAAAAAATAGATACCTCATAAGGACAAAGTTTTTCCTTAGAACAAACAGCTATAACATCTTCTGTGTGATAAGGTCCAAGACGTTTAATCTCATCCAATACCATCTTTGTTTTTACTGTTGCCAACCCAGACTTATTCTTAGTGTTAGAATAAAATTCACACTTGCCTTCCTCTCTTAAGGACTTGCAGTACTCACTAAATTCATTTGAATAAAGCGCTTCAACAGCTGGCTGGCAGCACATCCACTTTTTCCCGATAATATCTGTAACTATAACATCTTTACCATGCTCCTTCTTGATTTGTTTTAATGTATCTATAGCAAGCTTATGCTGTGTATGTCTTGATGTAAGAAAGAAAACAGTAAGTTTATTCTTCAATGCAAATGCCAAAGCAGGAGCCAACGTTGCAGCAGTTTTCCCAAGGCCAGTTGGAGCATGAACAATAAGGTTTCCTTTATTTTTAATCATATCAACAACATCTGAGATTAAGCTGTCTTGTACGTTTCTTATCTCTGCATGAGGAAACAATATTTCTTCTTTATCGATCATCTTTTTAGAAATCTTAGCCCGGTTTAAAAATATTTTGCTAAATTAATACGCGACACAAAATATCAGGTAAATAAGTAAGTCGCTTATTAACTTAGAAGACGACACAATTGTCCAATAAACAATGTTGTCTTCTAAATTCCTAAAAATACTCACTAAATAATAAATACTGAAAAACAAAACATTTATATACCCAGGACTATTCATCACAATATATATTTTTTACATTAATGTTTGGGGGATAATTAAATGTTAGGAGACATAACTCAGAACAAAAAAATCTTTAGCGTTTTTTTCAGAGAAAAACCAGCTATGATGTTGGTTGACCTAAAAAACGCAAAAAGCGAAGTTTATGCTTCTGCACTTGCAAAAAAAATTGATTGCACTTATTCTCATGTTGTTAAAATCCTCCAGGAAATGGAAAAATCCGGCCTTATAAACTTTGAAAAGCAAGGCAGGTTAAAGCTGTTAACCCTAACCAAGAAAGGCCAGGAAGCTGCTGAACACATTGATAATGTTAGGTTACTTCTTTAATTATACTGCAAGAATCAAAATAATTATTAATACCCATTCATTCTCATAATATATGGATCTGACCAAAGCCATAGTAGAACTATACAAAAAAACAGCTACAGAGCTGCCAGAAGACGTAGTACAAGCGATAACATCAGCAAAAGACAAGGAAGACAACAAAACAGCCATAGAAATAATCAGTGACATTTTAAAAAACATTGACTTAGCAAAACAAAGAAAAAAACCAATATGCCAGGATACGGGAACTCCAATCTTCTATGTGCATTATCCAAGAACCTTCTCCCAAAAAGATGTTAAAGAAAACATAATCAAAGCCACAGAAATTGCTACAAAAGATGTGCCATTAAGGCCCAATGCTGTTGACCCGATAGAAAACAAAAACTCTGGCAACAATATTGGCATAGATTTTCCAGTTATCCATTTTGAAGAGCATGAAAGAGATTTCTTAGAAATAACATTGATGCTAAAAGGTGGCGGCTCAGAAAATATCAGCATGGAATTCAAGCTACCAGACAAGGAAATCTTTGCAGGAAGGGACATAGATGGAATTAAAAAGTGCATTATTAATGCAATGTTCAAGGCCCAAGGCAGGGGCTGCAGCCCAAACATACTGGGTGTAGGTATTGGAGGCCTAAAAGATAAAACAATTGAATTAGCTAAAAAACAATTATTAAGAAAGCTAGATGACAATAACAAAGACAGCACATTAAACAAAATAGAAAAAGATACCTTAACTAAGATAAATGATCTAGGAATCGGCCCTTTAGGTTTAGGAGGTAAAACAACTGCCTTAGCTGTTAAAATAGGCAAGATGCACAGGCATACAGCTTCTTTTTTTGTTGCTGTTAGCTTCATGTGCTGGGCGTGCAGAAGAAAAAGCTTAATTATCAAAGATAGTAAAATAACCATTAGTTAAAAAATAAATATCATTACGAAAAATTATCAATAAGAAATAAACCATTAAAATAAAAATAATAAAAAAGAGAAATAAACTAAAAAATAATAAAAATAAAAAATAGTTAATTAATGATAATAAACAAATAAATCGTATTGATAAAAAAGTAATGATAGTAAAATATAAAATAACCAAATGATAACCTTAAAAACACCACTAAAAAAAGAAAATATTTCAAAACTAAGAGTTGGAGACAAAGTATTGCTAAATGGAACAATATTCACAGCAAGAGACATGGCTCATAAATTCCTATTTGAAAATCAGCCAAATGAATTCAAAGAAAAACTAAAAGACAGCATAATCTACCATTGTGGCCCCATTGTTAAAAAAGAAAACAACAACTGGAAGATAATTGCAGCAGGCCCAACAACAAGCATAAGAGAAGAACCATATGAAGATAAAGTAATCAAAGATTACAATATCAAGGCAATAATAGGAAAAGGAGGCATGGGTGAAAAAACCCTTAAAGCAATGAAAGAACAAGGTTGTATCTACCTCCATGCAACAGGAGGAGCTGCTGTCTTGATTGCAGATTCAATCGTAAAAGTAAAAAACGTTTATAAACTGGAAGAGTTTGGCATCCCTGAAGCTATCTGGGAATTAGAAATAACTAACTTCCCAGCAATTGTAACAATGGATGCAAACGGAAACAGCTTGCATAAAGAAATATCTACACTATCAGAAAAAAACTATAAGAAGTTGGTGGTCTAAATGGAAAAAAAGATTAGCGTTATTGGTGCAGGGAATGTTGGTGCTACAACAGCACACCTATTAGCATTAAAAAAATTAGGAGACATTGTTTTGTTTGATATTGTTGAAGGTATGCCGCAAGGCAAAGCATTGGACATCTCTGAATCATCCCCAATAGAAAGCTTCAACAGCAAAGTCATTGGAACAAACAACTATGAAGAAACAAAAGACTCTGATATTGTTGTAATAACAGCTGGCTTGCCAAGAAAACCCGGAATGAGCAGAGATGATTTAGTTGAAGTCAACAAAAAGATTGTTAAGGAAGTTACAGAGAATGTTGTTAAACAATCCCCTAATTGCATCTTAATCATAGTTAGCAATCCCCTTGACGCAATGGTCTATGTTGCTTCTGAAGTAAGTAAATTCCCAAAAAACAGAATAATAGGCATGGCAGGCACTTTAGACTCATCAAGACTAAGGTTCTTTATTTCCCAAGAGCTCAATATCTCCGTAGATAAAATAGAAGCAATGGTCCTAGGAGGCCACGGAGACACAATGGTTCCATTGATAAGCTCAGCCAAAGTAGATGGAAAGCCACTATCTGAATCATTGCCAAAAGAAAAGATTGACAAATTAGTAGAAAGAACCCAGAAAGCAGGCGGAGAGATTGTTTCATTGCTAAAAACCGGCTCTGCCTATTATTCAACTGCTTCTGCAATTAATGAACTGGTCGATTCTATTGTTAATGACAAGAAAAAGATATTGCCTTGTGCTGCTTATCTTGACGGACAATACGGAGTTGAAGGATTATTCATTGGAGTTCCTGCCAAACTAGGTAAAGTTGGCATAGAACAAGTCATAGAAGCCCAGCTAACTGATGAGGAAAAGAAACAGTTTGACATTACAGTACAGCATGTGAAAGAATTAACAGAAAAGACAAAAGAAAACCTATAATCAGGAACACGCCTTCCTAACCATCTCAACAAAATACTCGTGCACCCTAACATCATCAGTCAGTTCGGGATGAAATGTAGAAGCAAGTAAATTCTTTTGCTGAACCAGTACTGGTTTATCCTTAAACTTAGAAAGAACCTTCACTCCGTTATGAATAGAATCTATAACTGGTGCTCTTATAAAGATTCCCTTAAACGGCTTCTCAACATCCTTAAGCTCAAGTTCAGTCTCAAAACTATCAATCTGCCTTCCATAACTATTCCTCTTTATAGAAACATCAAGCAAATCAAGCTTCAACTGTTTGCTCCCAATAATATCTTTTGCCAATAGAATTGCTCCTGCGCATGTCCCATAAATCGACAACCCTTTCTCATATTGCTTTTTTATCTCCTTGTCCAACCCATAATCTATCATTAATTTCCCTATTGTAGTTGATTCACCACCAGGAATTATCAAGCCATCTATACCTTTCAAATCCTCAGGAAGTCTTACTTCAACAGATTCAACACCACATTTTTTCAGCATAGACTTATGTTCCTGTATTGAACCTTGCAAAGCTAATACGCCTATCCTCATTCTAGAATTACCAACCTCTTTTGGCCATTTTAACATCAAGTTTATCAATCTCTAATCCCTTCATAGCATCACCAATACCTTCAGAAACCTTAGCAATGATTTCAGGCTTGTTATAATGAGTCACAGCTTCTACAACAGCTTTTGCCCTTGCTTTAGGACTCTTTGATTTAAAGATACCAGAACCAACAAAAACACCATCACATCCAAGCTGCATCATCAAAGCAGCATCTGCTGGTGTTGCAATCCCTCCAGCAGCAAAATTAACTACAGGAAGTCTTTGTAATTTAGTAGTTTTTTCCACTAATTCAAAAGGAACACGCATATTCTCTGCTTCATGTTTCAATTGAGAGTTAGATGAATTCCTTAACCGTAAAATCTGCTCACTAATTGCCCTCATATGCTTTACTGCCTCTATAACATTACCAGTTCCTGCCTCTCCTTTGGTCCTTATCATTGAAGCGCCTTCATTAATTCGTCTTAAAGCCTCCCCAAGATTAGTTGCACCGCATACAAAAGGCACTTTAAATTTACGCTTGTTAATATGATACTTGTTATCTGCTGGTGTTAACACCTCAGATTCATCAACATAATCAACACCCAATGATTCAAGAACCTGCGCTTCTGCAAAATGTCCAATCCTTGCCTTAGCCATAACAGGAATAGAAACAGCCTGCATTATCTCTTTTATAACAGTAGGGTCAGACATCCTTGCAACTCCACCATCTGCCCTTATATCAGCAGGAACCCTCTCTAAAGCCATAACAGCAACAGCACCTGCCTTTTCTGCTATAACAGCGTGCTCTGCATTAACAACATCCATTATTACGCCATTCTTTAGCATTTCTGCTAGTCCTTTCTTCAGCTTGTATGTCCCTTTTTCTATTTTTTGCATAGTGTAATCAGGGATTAATAAGAGATTTATAAAGTTTTTTGAAAGTAAAAACTATTTCTTCTTACAGATAAACATACAATGCCCTAACTGAAAAGGTTCTAGAATTCTATAATCTATAATTGTCATCTCTTTCTCTAAGTCCTGCCTGATTTCATTAAATATGCCTTTTGGTTTTCTTGTAACATCTATGGATCTGGCTTTAACAGCCAACAACCCACACCCCTCGTCTTTTAAGAACATCTTAACATTCTTAAGAAATATCTGAAGCTGATTCCTTTGCGCAATATCCTGATAAACAGCATCAACAAGAGCTACATTGCCCACATACTCAGCTGGCTTATTTGCATCTGCTAAAATAGGAGCAATATTCTTCCTGTCTTCTGCAACAAAAACAAGCTCTCGCATAACCCTTGGAGCTGGATCCACAGCAAAGATAAAACCATCTTTGCCAACAATATCACTTACATGAGATACAGTAGTTCCTGTAGAAGAGCCAAGATAAAGAATAACATCATTCTTCCTAATCCCAATATTAAGAGCCCCCCTAAGTATCATAGCTGCTAGCTTAGACTTTTTAGCATTCCATTCCCTGTATTCAGTTCCTTTCTCCCTGAAAAGCCCCTCATCATAGACAGTCTTTCCAGGAACCAAGTTCTTAGTTAATAGAATCCTTCTATTCTTACCCCTGATAGCTTCATAAACCTCAAATATCTTTGATTGTGTTATCATTTAAATCTCTCTTCTAGCTCTTTCTTTAATTTATCTCCAATAAACTCACCCTTAAAATAATCAACCCTTCCAGCAATGGTGATTTTATCAGCAAGAGCCCTTGCAGCCTTTCCTTGATCCTCTTTTTTTGTCCTTTGTATTAGCTCATGAGCATATATTACCCCATATTTAGGGCATCTGCTTCCTGTCTTCAAATGCCGAAACAATGCTTCCTCAGCTCCCAAAAGTTGTACTGTAGAAGATGGCATTTCAGCTAAATGCTTTAAAGAGCCTGCAATCTCAATCAACTTAGCACCTGTCAAAGAACCAGCTATTAAAGTTAAGTTAGGGCATGTTTCTTTCATAAGCTTATCCAGGTACTGCTCCTGTTTCTTTCTAAACAAATATAATCCAGACACTTGCTTTGCCAAACTCATTATCGGCTCTAAATCCCTTTTAGATAGATTAGAACCCATCTTGGATTCTCTTTTCTTACCTTCTAACACCAACCTGACAAATGATTCATGCTCCTTAACATTCTCTGACATTTCAGGATTGTACAAAGAATACCAATCCCTAAGATTCTTGACCAAGATATTTACAGCCCTATCAATACCAGTTATATCCTTAATTGCATGGATTACGAGCAAATCAGGTGTAACTGACTCCTTTATCCTCTGCTTTGTTAGATCAAGATTCCTTTTGTAAAAATCATTAAAATATTTGTTATCCTTAAAATTCTCTAAAATTCTGACAACCTCCTTGCCTTCAGGAGTCTTTAATTGTTTATACTTCTTAACAAACTGTTTTTCATACCTCTCTCTATTCCTATACTCTTCACTATTTCTGAACAAAACTTTACTAATTATCTTAAAATGTTCGTTAAAAACAAACGTTCCAATAAGGTTTGAATATATGTATCTGTTGTGCATAAGAAAAAGAGTAATCAATACATTTTTAAATGTTTGTTTAAATAATATCAATAATAAAGAAAAAACCAATAAATAAAAATATCAATAAAAACAAAAAATAAAGAACTAATCAATAAAAATGGAAAATAAATAGGGAGGATAGACATTGTTTGCACTTCATGTTCAGCACAATGTCCTCCACCCTCCTCGCTCTTTCGAAAAACAAGGGTGCAAGGGGGTGGGGAACATTGGTTATGGGTTTAAGAGCAAGAAGGAAGTATTCCCCCTAAGGAAAAAATAAAAAAATTTAATTTATTGATAAAAAGTTTAGTTAATAGTAAAAAGTTTAATGATAGTCAAAAATAAATACTAAAAAAATGACATTAGTCTACATAACCTGCAAAGACAAAAAACAAGCAAGAGCTATCTCAAAACACCTTCTAAAAAAAAGGCTGATAGCCTGTGTAAACATCCATCCAATTGACTCAATGTACTGGTGGAAGGGTAAGTTAGTAGATGACAAAGAGTTTGTAATCATAGCAAAAACAAAGAAAAAGAACGTAAAAACAATAAGAAAAGAAGTAAAAAAGCTCCATTCCTATGAAATCCCCTGTATAATTGATATTGACGTAGATGCTAATGAAGATTATCTGAAGTGGGTAAAGAAAGAAGTTAAGTAATCCTTTTATCTAAAACAATAAAGTAAAGTTTTCTTTTATTTTATAGTAATCAGTTTAATATATTTCAATAACTTCCCATATTATAGAGGTGATGTATTATGGGAGATATTCTAGAAACTGCAAGTTCTGTTGGTTCTTTTAAGAAATTTATAGAAGCTATCGAACTGGCAGGTTTAGGTAAATCATTGAACAACAAAACAGACTTCACCCTGTTTGCACCTACAGACAGGGCATTTGAAAAACTGCCCAAACGAGTATATAGAAGGCTGATGGAAGACAAACAAAAGCTGCGTGAAATACTGAAATATCATATATTACCAAAAAAAATGATGTTTACAGAAGTCGCAAGCATGGCTTGTGAGAATACATTGCAAGGCTCACAGCTTTGTATAGACACTTCAATAGGTGTAAGTGCAGTGAATACAAAGATTGGAAACGCAAATATAGTTGTAAATGATATTATGTGCAGCAATGGAGTTATTCATGCAATTGACAATGTGTTATTGCCGAATTAGTTCTCTCCACATAACTTCAACAACTTCTCCCACTCAGAATCAACATGCTTCTGTATCTTCTCAATTAGATGTTTATTCTCAGGCTTGAACAAATGCTTAAACCTTCCCTGTATTTTCAAATAGTCTTCAACAGGCAATATCTTAGAAGGCTTATAGTTTAACTTATACTCTCCATTCTCTATCTCATAAAGTGGCCAAAACCGAGATTCAACAGCCAGCTTAGCTATAGAAATAGTCTTATCAGAAGCATACCTCCATCCCAAAGTACAAGGCTGTAAACAAACAAGAAACTTAGGCCCTTTAATGCCAAATGCTTTCTGAGCCTTGCTAGACAAATCAATCAGATTACTAACAGAAGCCTGAGCAACATAAGGAATATTATGAGCAGCAACTATTTTTGCAATATCCTTTCTAAATTCCTCTTTTCCCTGGTGAACCTTGCCAGCAGGCGCTGTTGTTGTTGAAGCGCCTAAGGGGGTAGCAGAACTTCTCTGTATTCCGGTATTCATGTAAGCATTGTTATCATACAAAACATAAAGTATATCATGGCCTCGTTCAAGCATACCAGACAAGCTTTGCAGCCCAATATCATAAGTTCCTCCATCTCCTCCAAAAGCTACAAACTTAATCTCCTTACTAATCTTTCCTTTCCTTTTCAGAGCATTATAAGCAGATTCAACTCCTGCCATTGTAGCTGCAGAATTCTCAAACGCTGAATGAATAAAAGGAAGATTCCACGAAGTAAAAGGATATATTGTAGTTGTAACCTCTAAACAACCTGTTGCACAAGAAGTAACAACTGGCTTATCTGTTGAAGCAAGTATGGTCCTGACTATCTGAGGAAAGCCGCAGCCAGAGCAGCTCCTATGTCCTGGCATAAGCTTCTTATTCTTCTCCAAGTTTTGAGCCAATTCTTTTATATTCATTTTATCTCAACCCTATATACTCAACTTTCTTCAACTCCTTCTTCAGCAATCTCTTAAACACATCCTCAATATCGCCCTCATAAATATTCCTTCCGCCTAAACCGTAAACACAGCTGAACAATGAAGGCCGTTTCTTTAAAGCATATAACGCATTCTTAATCTCCCCAAAAAGAGGAGCATGTGCGCCAAATGAAGCAGACCTGTCTAAAACAGCAACTGCTTTAACATCCTGTAAATCCTCCATTATCTCTGTATAAGGAAAAGGCCTAAACATCCTTATCTTCAATAGACCAACTTTCTTACCTTTCTCCCTCATTCTGTCAATAACAGCCTTAGTTGTTCCAGCCGTTGAATTCATAGTAACAATCACAGCCTTAGCATCATCCATCCTGTATTTCTCAAAATAGCTATATTTATTTCCAGTTATCGAAGAAAGCTCCTTGCCCACCTCAAGATAAGCCTTCTTAACAGCTTCCATTGCAGGAATCTGCTGGTATCTTGTCTCAAAATAATAATCCTGCAGCTGCAAAGGACCATAAGTAACTGGATTCTTAACATCAAGCAGAGGTTTATTGCCCTTATGCTCACCAACAAAGTTTTTCATCTTTCCATCATCATAAACCTTGATATTCTCCACACCATGCGATGTAATGAAACCATCCAGATTAACCATTACAGGAAGTAAAACATCCTTTCTTTCAGCTAATTTAACAGCCAGGAACATATTCTCATAAGCTTCCTGCCCATTCTCACTAAATAGCATGACCCATCCCTGATCTCTGCAGCCCATAGCATCTGAATGGTCACAATGAATATTAATTGGAGCGCTTAAAGCTCGGTTAGCAACAGACATAACAACAGGCAGTCTTAAGCCAGAAGCAATACCTACTATTTCCCACATCAATGCTAATCCGGCAGATGAAGTTGCTGTCATGGTTCTTGCGCCTGCAGCTGCAGCACCAACACAGCAGGACATAGCAGAATGTTCTGATTCAACCCTAACCATCTCTGTATCTACCAGACCATCTGCATGGAAATCAGCAAACTTCTGCATTATGATAGTCTGAGGAGTAATTGGATAAACAGCAGCAACATCTGGATTTATCTGCCTCATTGCCTCTGCAACCGCTTCTCCGCCTGCTAATGCTTTTATTTTCATTTTTTAATAAACTCTTCCTCTTCTTTCATCTCAATACATTTAACAGGGCATTCTGATTTACAAATACCACAGCCCTTGCAGTAACTTAAGTCAATATCTCCTCGCTTATCCCCTTTAACCTTAATACAGTTCTCAGGACAATAAACAACACAAAACATGCAGTTAATGCACTTTTTACCATCGATAATAGGCCTAAAACTCTTCCAGTCCCCTGTTTTGAAATGTTTGCTGGATCCAGCTTCTTCTATTAGTCCACCTATTGGAATCTCTTTATTTCCGCGTATTTTCTTAAAAAACCATTCATTACTCATAGTGCATCATACGCCATTTTAACGCCCTCTATTGTCTTATTTGTCTTATCCTCTCCAATCTTCTCTAAAAATTTATGTTTTACACAATCAGTAATAGCAACAAGTTCAATAACACCAGTAGCTTTAATCAAAGCTCCAAGCATGGGAGTATTTGGTAAATTCCTCCCAACAGTGTCTATTGAAATCTTAGTAGCATCAACGCAATAAATCTTACCTTTAAATCCAGTCTTCTTCTTCATACCATCTGGGGTCTCATTAGTATTAACAACCAAAATACCATCCTTAGTCAATCCTTCTACAACATCAACAGGCCCTATCAAAGTAGGATCAATAACCATTACAACATCTGGATTAACAACAGGAGCAAATGTTTTAATCACCTTATCAGATATTCTTGCATAAGCCTTCATAGGAGCACCTGCTCTTTCAGGCCCATACTCTGGAAATGCCTGTATATGTTTTCCCTTGCCTAAAGCTGCCTCTGCAATAAACTGTGATGCTGTTTTAGCTCCTTGACCACCTCTGCCCACTATTATGATTTCATAAATGTCTTTATTTTTCATCATTAAACTTAGTAAAATATTTATTTTATAAATCTATCGGTATGTTTGTAAATAAATCGGATATATGGGTTATCTTCTTATTTCTTATTTTTTCAAATTCTTTAACTGAAATTATGTTTTGGCATAATTTAACTACTGAATTTTCAACTTTGTTATTGGAGATATAATTTTTCCTTCTTTTAAGGATATCTCTTTTTCTGAAAAATTTAGTTATATTATTGACCTTGTTTCTATGGTATAAATAAGGTAATAGATAATATACTAATCTTATACAATCATCAAAGTTTCTTATAGAAGTTCTCCATATCTCATTATCCTTTAATCTTACAACTGAATTAAGTTTCAATTCATTTTTGAATATACTATCAATCTCATCAACAACAATCTTACTTAAACTTGTAAAATTATATCTGGGATAACCTGAATTATTTACTTTACTAACTCCAAAATGACCTTCTGTTTCCATAGCAGCTGCTAATATTCTCATTTTATCTTCAAAATCATTAATATTACCTAACTCATTTTTTATAGATATATCGGAAGATTTAAATCCAAAACCAATACCATATTTTAGCCACAAAATTTGTTTAAAAACAGACGAATTAATCCTTAAAATATAATGATCTTTATTCTTTCTTTTCATGATTTTTACAAGAACATTAAATTCGTTCTTTATTCTTTTAGCAATATTTAAAAGGGCTTCCTTTCCCTCTCTTTTTTGTTCTATTTCAACTCTAGCATGAGAAAGTGATATATGGCCTTCAAATTTTAACCATAAAAGGATATCGACAATATCTTTTATATTTATATTTTTGAATAAAATTCCTTCCCCTTCTGACTGACCACACATAATTTTATTTTCTAATAAATTCCAAGGATTTCTATTTAAAACTTGACATGCTTTAAATAAGGCAGTTATAGGGACTTTTATATTCATGTTTATCCAGTCACTTACTCTAGAAGGAGACCGATTCACTAAAGGGGCAAATGATTTTATTGAACCTACTTTTTCAGTTGCTTCTTTAATTACACCAGCAATCTCTCTGTTTATGTCAATATATATTGGATAACAAACAACTTTTGGATTAAAAACCCTATTATTTTTTATTCTTCTAATTTTTACATGATTTAAGCAAAACCACAAATATTGGTATTCAATAGGGATAGTTTTATCTTTTAGATTAGTTCTGCAAGCAGCCTCAACAATCCATATGGGTAACCTTATTTTTTTATCGAAATAGTCTTCTATAATTGAATAATCTATGGAATACTTTCCTAATAACCCCATATTTATAGCATATTGGATGACTTGTTCTATCTTCTTAGAATGTGGTACAAAGTAAGGGCTATTTAATAAGCTTAATTTATTGTCTTCATTTTTTGATTTATTAAATTCCATTTTAAATCGCAACTTATTTTAGGTTGAAACTATGTAAATGATTTACTCTTTAAATACCTCACGCGGACAAATGTCCAGTGGGTTGTGAGAAATCATAATTTGGTAGTTGAAATATTATTTAGGTGATTTAAAATAAAAGGAATTTAGCATTAGATTAAAAATAAAAGAAGATGTTGTTTAAGAAACTAATTACAAAAACTATATAAATAAGTAAACTATGATTTAGGATATGAGTTTTGGGTTGATAAAAGAGGTGAGAGACGTAAATAGATTAAACCACATAATCCTTATTCTAGTTGAAAGCGGTTTTAGTTACCTGATAAGCAAGATAAGATTAGGCCACGTAGTTCCATTAAAAAAAAGGATAAAGGCAAGATTAAGGAAAGACAAGATAAAGCCGGAAGTTAGAGTCAGGTTAATATTAGAAAAGTTAGGACCAACATTCATTAAGTTTGGCCAGCTTTTAAGCGTAAGGCCTGACCTAATCCCAAAACAGTATGTTAAAGAGTTAGAAAAACTGCAGGATGACGTTGAACCTTTTCCTTATGAAAAAGCAAAAAGCATAGTAGAAAAGGAGTTAGAAAAACCAATCAATAAGCTCTTCTTATCTTTTAGCAAAAAACCAATAGCATCTGCTTCTGTAAGTCAGGTCCATAAAGCAGTTTTAAAAAACAAAAAGAGCGTGGCTGTTAAGGTCCAAAGGCCCAAAATCAGGGAGATTATGGAAACTGATATTGACATCATGTTTTACATTGCCAACCTAATCCAAAAATACATCCCTGAAATTGAGAAGTATAAGCCAGTAAGCATTGTAAAAGAATTCGCTGACTGGACTAAAAAGGAATCAGATTTTAAGATCGAGGCAAAGAATGCCCATAGATTCTACCAAAACTTCAAAGGGAGCAAAACGGTACATATTCCAAAAGTTTATGACAGCCATACAACAAGCAAGGTCCTAACACTAGAGTATATCAATGCTTATGATATCAGGAACATTCAAGAGATAAGAAAAAAAAGGCTTAATATTGATAAAATAATAAAAAATGGGTTCGACGCAGTACTTACAATGGTTTTTGTTCATGGTTTTTTCCATGCAGACCCACACCCAGGCAATATACTGGTCCTTAAGAATAACAAAATCTCGTTTGTTGATTTTGGCATTGTTGGAAGGTTTGATGAGGATTTAAAGAGAAAATCAATAGACTTGTGCTATGGCATCATAGAAAAAGATGCTGACAAGATAGTTGATGTTCTTTTAGATTTAGGTACTGTAAAGAAAGACAGCATAAACAAGGCAGAATTCAAGAAAAGGATAGAAGAAGTCATAGAGCCATTGCAGTACAGCAGGTTAAAAGATGTTAAGCTTAGCGCAATTCTTGAGGATGTTTTGGATATTGCTCTTGAATATGATGTAAAAATGCCCATAGATTTCATCTTATTTGGTAAAACAATAGTAACATTAGAGGGAATTGCCTTGGAATATGATCCTAACTTCAAAGTCATTGACAACATAAAGCCACTTATTGAAGAGCTGATAAAAAGAAAATTCAACCCTAAAAAGGTTATGAGCGATTTTATGAAGAGCGCTGTAAAGTTCAAAAGATTCCTGGATATACTTCCAGATGAGACTGAAGCAGTTTTAAAAAAGATAAAAGAAGGAAGCATCAAGATAGATGTAGAAGATACAGATATAAAAAAACTCTCTCTTGAAATAGACCGCTCAAGCAACAGGATAGCTTATGGAATGATTATTGCTTCATTATTGATAGCTAGCGCATTGACAATACAGGTAAAAGGCCCTGTTTTTTTTGGGCTGCCAATAATATCATTTATTGCTTTTGTCTGCGCAATAATCCTGATTTTAATATTGTTTGTTTCAATTTTAAGAACAAAAAGATAAAAGATATGGAGGTAATATAAATGAAAGATTTAGTAAAAAAAAGTGTTTTATTAGGCCTTGGAGCTGCTAGCTTGACAAGAAAAAAGGTTGAAAAGCTGATAGTGCCGTTGATAAGGGAAAAGTTACTGAAAAGAAAAGACGCTGTAAAATTAGTAAAGAAGGTAATTGCAGAGGGAAGCAGAGAGCAAAGAAGAATAAAAAAAATAGTATCTGCTGAGATAAAAAGAGCAAAGCCATTAGTCAAAAAGGCCAGCAAAGTTAAAAAAAAGGCAAAAAGAATAGCCAAAAAAGCCTTAAGAAAAGTCAGAAGAAGGTAGAGTAAGAGAGAATGCCTCAAGCAGTAGTTCATGTATTATTTGCTATTATTGCAATTGACCTGTTTAGAGATTATGTAATAAAAAATAAGAGAAAGATTCCCTTGTTTTTTGTTTTTAGTGGAGGAATAGCAGGCTTATTGCCGGATGCAGATATACCGATATACTGGCTGTTGAATAACTTGTTAGGCATTCAGATAGAATGGTTTCACAGAACCATAACCCATTCCTTGTTTTTCCCTTTGATGTTTTTTATAATAGCGCTGCTCTTCCTCCTCATAAATAAAAGGTACTCCATATTCTTTGCAATAATCACTTTCGGAGTTAGCCTTCATATATTTCTTGACTTTGCACTTGCAGGATATATAATGCCATTCTATCCATTATCAACTGCCACATATGGCCTGGATCTGCTTTCAAAACTAGGCATTATATCAATAATGGAAGGCATAGACGCTATTGTTCTTTTGTTATGGCTATGGCACGAAGAAGCAAAACATAAGATTAGTGATTTTATCTAATCACAGTCCCTAAGAATAAAATTTTTATAGATTTAGTTATATTCAGGAATATTATGAAAAAAGAACAAAAAAGTTCCTCTTTTCCATTTAAAGGTATAGAACAAAAACATAAAAAAGTAATAATATTCATTAACATATTTAGTTCTTTTTGTATTGTTAAC